>Ga0228711_1005211_pt1 | contig 19843 bp, 12 predicted proteins | sample MedpolnodulmetaG_2_FD_177996 | JGI IMG/M metagenome (GOLD analysis project Ga0228711, IMG submission 177996) | Root nodule microbial communities from Medicago polymorpha collected in Santa Monica, California, United States - brown nodules | ecosystem: Host-associated > Plants > Roots > Nodule... | reverse complement strand
AGGAATGTCAAAGTTGACACTTGACTTGAAATATTTTTGGACCTTGGACATATTTTTTGTGACCTATTAGACATTGACACTATTATTTTTTGGACATTTTGGACAATTAGTAAAAATTAAAATAAAAATGATTAAAGTAAAAGAAAGAAAAAATGACTAATTAAAATTAAAATTAAAATCTAAAATTAAAAATAAAAATAAAAGAGAATTAATAAAAGATGGAATTTTAAAAGATAAAAGTAAATAAAAAAATAAAGATAAAAGAGAAGAGGGTCCGAATCGGAACAAAAAATGAGGTATTTTAAAATATCTCTCTGCCGAATTTTTCACTAAAAAGTCAAAGACTATTCAGGATCAAACAGTGTATGAATGTAAGATCTTAGGTCAAAAATTGGGGTATGACACGTTAAAAACTAGTCGGAAGATAAATGATATTCATTAATTTCTACTACTAATTAATTTTTCCACCAATTTGTTTATATAGCATTCTAGTATATCGAATTGTAACAATGTCACCTGGATTGTGAGAATATTAATCTCGAAAATTGAGGAGGCATGCCACGTTCCATTTGATTTCTTCTTATGCGCTGATCCTTGTCTGGGGTTGTTGGCCTTGAGAGAAAAAACAACAAACTCCTCTATATATACTTGCTTTATCATTGATTATTCAAATTCGTCATGCTCCTGTATAGTTCCTGCACTATGCTCAACTTGGTACTTTCTTCAGTTATAACATCACTTGTATTCGTGATATGTTGGGTGCCATTAATTTAAATCTAATGATATATATGCAGCTAAACTGCTAGCAAGTAATAGCAACTTTGTTATAATTCAGCAATAAGAACATTTTAATCCAATCAATATATCCTTTAGAGAGTGGTTACGGTGTCAAGGGATGATTCCATCGCTAAATTGCTCCATCCTTCTCGCCACAATGAAGTAATTTAGCTTGTGTGGCCCCTTCTAATTAATCTTCATGATACCACATATGTACACAGCTCAAGAGGTAAGGTGGTAACTTAAACATGTGGAAAAATATAACAAAATATTCTTTAATGAAAACCCATCGTATATAAACAAGATAAGCATAGCAGCCTCTAATATCTTTCTTGATAACAAATAATAATAAATAAATATTTAAAATACAAAATCAATTTACTTTTCTGTTTCCTTTGACTATAGTTTACCAAAGATAAAAAACATGCTAATGCTATTAAGAAAAGTATGGACAAAACGCTTGTGATAAACAAATATATATTAACACGTAAAAAATTTATGGACAAAACCCTTGTGATAAACCCACGTAGTATAAATAAGGTTTGGCTTGTGCCTTTAAAGGAAAAGATTTGGCTTGTGAAATCGAGGTTTTTATCAGAGAATAAAAAGAAACTATTTCACAACCACTAGCTAGCTATATACTTCATGAAAGAATAGATCTTGAAAAAGATTTAATGCTTGTTCTACCAGATGTACGAAATCGTCGATCATATGAGTCAACTGGTTTATGCAATCGGTTAGGTCTACAATAATTTTCATGGTTTCACACCAAATAAAGTAACCTCAAAATTAAAAACGATAGATAAATAAGAACATATTGTTTTGGTTGGAAAATCATGGTGTGCGTGGACTGGAAAAAGTCAGAGAAGCCATGCCACAGAACCATGGCTATAATCGAATCGCTAATAATAACAAAAAAACTGCAACGTTTATAACATCACGCCTTCAATGAAGAATTTTATGATTACATGGCGTGTGAAAATTATAGTTTGGAAAGATCAAACCTGATACCGTGGCGAGGCGGCGCTATGATGATGAGGATCTCACCGTATCGGGTGGAGATTTAGGGTTGATTGATGGCGGTTACGCCACCGAGGAGGTGTGGCCTAGGTTAGTTTTACCGAGGTTGCCACAGACGGCGCCCAACTGTACTTGAAAAAGCACAATAAGAGATTCTAGGGTTAAGAATCGTATTCTAGGGTTTTAGAATTGATTGGATGCCTTGAGAGTGTTCTCAAGGGTTGTATTTATAGCCTCCTTGTGGGCTTGTTTTAGCGTGACTTGAGCTCCAAGGAAGCTAGGCTTTTGGTCTTTTTAGTCACTTTAAGGTGGCTTCTAGAAGTTAAGAAAGGCAGTGTCCTAAGAAGGACGCGCTTGGGCCTCTAGAGCCCATCTAGAGGGCGTCTAAGCCTTTCTAAAGGCTTTGAGCCTTTTCAGAGGGCTTTTAAGCCTTTAGGAATATTATGACGGTTCAATGACGAAATTCTAAAATGTTAAGGAACAAAGTGAGGGAAAGACATCTTGTTGGATATTTATATATTGGTTTCATTATTGTTAAAACAAAAATTCATACATGATGTTGGATACGATGTTCCAACATCCTGACACAGTTCAGTGTGCCCTGTTTATGTGCCAAGAATTTCGCGCACTTTATCTTTTTAAGGAATCCACGCCTTTTTACTTGTTGGCCAAGACGCGTACTTTTTGTACAGAATCAGTTGTGTTATTATTTCCTAAAGTAGTGACAATAATTTAGGAAACTTTGGATGTGTTTGGATTCTTCCCGAAGATGTTCCGACATTCTAGGAGACAATCTGTTTGTTCCTGATTCTTGTGTAGCGGATCAACTCATAGATCTGCAGTGTTTTTCTGAAGCCCAACAAGTTTATTTAGCCCGTGTTGCTTCAGTATATATACAAGGACACAAGACCTAATTATGCATTCAAGCCGTCATTTTGATATAAGTGCTTTTTAGAGTTTTGAGTCATTGTGAATTGTGAGCCTTTTCTTGTGTTACCTTGATGCATGATAAGGATTGTGTTTTATTGAGTTGTAATTGTGTACACTACTCCTAAGCTTTGAAGCACTGAGGTAGTTTCTGTTTGAAGGTAACTTCATCATCGTTTTGTATTCAGATAATCACAGGGTGTGTGATTGAGTGGAAGTGAGATGGGATCTCAGATCTAAGAGTTCCTAGGTTGAAGTCAGTACAGGTAGGTCATAGGTCTTAAGTTGTGAACTTGGAGTTTGCCGAGAACTTAGAATAAGGACTACACTAGTGGATTTCCTTCCTGGCTTGGTAGCCCCCAGAGTAGATGTGTTTGTCACCGAACTGGGTTAACAATTCACCTGTACCATTTACTTTCTTGTCTTTTACGTTTGCATCGTTTTATTTATTTCTGTTTGCACGATGTTCTAAACATTACACTCAACATTCGTAATTTGTGTCTGGTGTTGGAACATCTTATAAAACATCTTAAAGTTAACGTGCCAGAATTTAACATCTCTCTAATATCATCCTCTAAATAAATATAATAAAGAATGATGAGTTTATAAAGCTCCACAAAACTTAAGTCACCATAGTGGCCCAAATTAGTCAATTTGTCTATGTAGATGTTAGTGTTGATTGAATGAAACAAACCTCAAAAGTTGAAAGAGGCAACTCATCTGTTTTTGTTTCATATGTGTTGACCAAATCTACTAAACAATCAAAATATCCAATTATGAGCAATGTTTTTTTGTGAGCGAGGCTTGATTGCTCACTTGTTATTTCAAACTTGAGGAAGGATGGCTACCACATTGAAAAGTGTGAGTGAATGACCTTTACGAGACGAGGTAACAAAGGCTGAATGAAAGCAAGTATCATCAAGAACCGGAACATGTGAAAGGGGGAGAGGAAAGAGCAATAATGTGTGTGATTCAATTTCCCCTCTAAATGAAACAAAATAGATTATTTACACCGTTAAACTTAGGGGAGGTTATTGTTTTTGAGAAAACTAAAGGGGTGGTGGTGTGTGTTATGAGCATAGTCACTGGTAGCATAATAGAGCAACAACTATGAGGCCGAAGAAAGTAATGATGCAGCTCAAAAGCATCGTCATTAAAATTGGAATGATTACTTGTTATTAGATCGTGACTCATTATTTCTAGAAGATTGATGACTCATTAGTTTGACAGAAAGAATCTAGAACAATATGAAAATTATATAAGATCTTGTACTTTTTCTATTACAATCATCAATAAAATTAATCAAATCTCTTTTTTATCTCTTTATTCTTAGGAGGTTCTCTCTATCCTTTAATTAAGAGAATCATATCCTTATCCGTGTGACATTTTGCTAAACCTCGAGAGAGGTTATTGTCTTTTTTTTTTGGTAGTGAACAAATTTAGAGGTTATTGTCTATTAAAGAGACGAAAAAAAACTTGGTCTAGTAGCAATATTTATTTATATAGTATATCCACTTAACTTCATGTGTCATCAAATCAAGTCTGTTTGCAAAATTATTTACTAATCTTTATCAAAATTCCTTAAAAAAAATGTCATATATCGAACCATATGAAATCAAGAGGAGGAAGTTATACCCCACACCCCTACATGTATACCTTTACCCCAACATTTGACACAAACTACTAAATTTACCTTTTATATAAAACAAAAAATAATTACCCTTTCACTTTTCACCCCACATACACTTCACGTGGTAGTTACGCAGGTTCAACCTCTTTTCTGGAAAAATTATTCATCTGATTAGTAAGCTTCAATTCCTATGTTTCCTTCATCGTTTCTCTTCTTTATTTTAAACTTTTCCAATATTTGTTCTTAATTGTTTAACTGAATCATTGATTGGTGTTGGGTAGGTTTTTCAAGGTTTTCTGGGTTAGGTTATGAATCCTTTACTGAACAGTGTTCTGGAAATAACGATTTTGTGAGATGTCGTCGTCCGCGAATCGTTTCCGGAATTGTGTTAACCAAAGTGTTTCGGTTGATATCCGGAAACCACGTGCGAAGTGTTCCGGCAGGTATCCGGGAAACTCGTGAAAACTGTTCCGATACTTCTTTCCGGAATCGTTTCAGGAAGGTTTCCGGTTCAAACATCATTTTTTTTTACGTTCTTAATTTTGTTTTTAACTATGTACCTCTAGAGCGTGTAAATTAAACTGACGGCATAGATAAACAAAATCATAGCAGCTTTTAATTCTGTTGTCGTGCAAAGCTCTCTGAGGTAGCTTTTGCCATGATCTACTACTCTCTTTCTTTTTTTTTTACAGAAGTCATGATATACTACTGATCAAGGTTACTCCTATATGCAAATTAATGGAAGTTGAAATTTAATTACATTGTTTTATAGCAAATTGTATTCTTCTAGTTCTTCATACTTTGTCCATTACTTACTTACTCCACTAATTTTATACTTAATTGGATGTCTATTATGCTAATTATGATTTTTTGAGGTCCTATCTGCGCCTGTTCTTTGGGCTGTCCGCGCCTCTTCTTTGATTTTCTGCTAAGCGTTAGTGCCATCACATTTCTTGTGTGATTGGTAGTATGACAGTAAGATAATTTTGCAGATTAAAATAAATGATTAGACCCAGTGACAAAATATAATTTTAGAAAAAGTGAAAAACTAAAATATAATTTTTTAACAAGAAACTATTACTAAAATGAACATTTAAAAAAAAAATAAGCAACTAATAATATCAAGAATCAATAATATAAGTAAGCAAGTTGAAATACACAATTATAAAACAAAATTAAATGCACCGGAAAACTAACATAAACGTTTCCTGTTCCTTGTTTTCTACAATGAAAATATATGGAATTGTATAACTAGCCTGAACCGGAAAGGTATTTCTACGTTCTCCGGTATATATATTCGGAATGCAAGCATTCAAGTATTCTGAATTATTTTCGGAAATGTTTGTGAGTGTTTCCAAAAAAATTTGGAAACGTTTTAGAGAAGGTAAAAAAAAAATACGTATCTAGATGTGGGGGTGAACTCATACTGATTTAGGAGATGTTGAAAATGAGGGTGAAAAATTTACTTTTAAAAGGTTAAATAATAAAAGGCGTAAAATTGGGATTTTCAAAAATTTGTAGGGGTGAAAGTACATGTGTTAGGGTATAGGGTAAAATTTCCTCGAGAGGATTACAATCAGTCCAACAAAAAAGCTACCCATTTATTGACACAAGGCCCGTTTGTTTCAGATTTTTTCCAAAAAAAATCTATTTTTTCCCTTAAAAAAATCACTTTTTTCATTTTTTAATTGTTTGTTTAGGATTTAAAAAAAATCATTTATCAAAAAAATCTATTTTGACCCTAAAATGAAAAGCTATTAGGATTAGCTTTTCTTAAAATCTTTTTTTTTCAACAATAAGGAGGTAACACATGTGCATGTTAGGGGTGCGTTTCTTTCAGCTTTAAAAAAAATAGATTTTGTATCAAGAGAATTCAGAGATTTTAAAAAAAATCTGAAGTTATTTGTGTTTGCCTACTATCCATAAAAATTCATTTTTAAAAAATGAGTTCTAACATGTACATGTGTATCTCCTTAAAGTACTATTTAGTTGTGCGTGTAATTTTTTCATTAAAGTCATATGTTCAATAAAGTTAAAAGATTACTATAATTTATAATTTATTGTACTCTTATTTCCTCATAAGATATAAAATATTAAAATGTTGCATATTTTTAATTACAAAATTTTCTTATACACGACAATAACAATTCAAACTAGCTCTACAAATTTCATGACTTACCTTCTACCATTTAGAAAGTTTTGTTTTTATCCTATATTTTCATTTCACTATTCTATCTCTATTCTGCTTCATTTATTTATTTTATTTAAGAGTGCAAGGGACATTAAATGTAAGTGGTTTATTTCACTTATATGTTAGTTTTATACCATTTTTATTTTCGGTATTCAAATAATGCTAAAAAAATATATTCAAACAATTAACTTATATTCTTACGTAAAAGAAACTTATATTATAAATTGAAATAAAATCAATATAGCAAACGTTCATATCAATATTTATTAAAAAAACATTCATATCAGTATATTGTATAATTTTTTTAAACTACAATAATTATCAATAATAAGTCAATAAAATTCCCTTTTGCATCGCAAGGGTGGACGTCTAATCTATATAGATTGCGCTATTGGTACTTTTAATTTCTGATTTTTTTTTTGCTTTCTCAATTTATTTATTTTCTAGATCTATTTCATGCATTACCATGACCATATTTTATTATGAAGCGGTTATGAACTTGGATTTCAAATATATACTGAAGAAAAATAAAACTCCAACTATATGTTAGTTAATGGATAAAGATGCATGTTTAATAATGCTCGTGCCTGTGGTTATCTACGTATCCATTAATAAACTAATAAAATTAATTTAATATCTTTTATTAAGTATAGAGAGACTGAACTTCGAACTAATATTATATGTTAAAAGGAGGGGGAAAAACCTATGTGATAGATTTTGGTTTTGTTAGAAATTTTGTTATTAAATTGAGAGTGGAATGCATAAATATTTTTATGTGTTAATATTTATTTTTTTCTTGAAAAAGAATGGAGAAACTCAATATAATTACAATTTTTTTGGTAAAGAAATCTATTTTTTCTTAAAAAATATGTTATCCATACACTCACGTGGATATCGGTTGGGCACAAGTATCATATTTATTTAGGAATGGCAAACGAATATCTTAATAATATCCATTGTCATCCTTAATCACAAAAGTAGTTCTCCTTTTATCCTATTGTAAAAACCACATTAATAATCTTTTTGTGCATATTCATTTTTAAATTTTATATTTAATTTTATGAAAAATATTATTACATTATATTATCAATTAAATTAATAATCTTTGTATGAGTCATTATCAGATTTGTCATGTATAACAAAGATAAATACAATCAAATTAAAATTTTATATTCTAAATTTTTCAATTTAATTTATTTGTATTTTCTGAATTTTGTTTTTGGTACATTTCTATTTTTTTTGAATTCATCTACTTAATAGATAAGCATTGGTTCAGTAAGTGTACAACAAAATTTTCAACAATTTCTAACAAAGAAAATTTCGCTCCATTTCATATTAATCAAAAAAGAAACTTCTAGTGTGCTCCAAGAATTAAATAATTCATCAAGATATAGTAAGTGTTGCTCATGATGTTCTCGATGGACCAGAAAGAGAAAGAGGAGGAAAAATACACTTCTTGTTGATCACAAATCAAACACATGATGAAGAAGGGTGGAGGAGGGAACATGTCTGCATTAAGATTTAGTCACTCTTCTATAGGGACTTAATCCTCCACTAGGCTATGTCCATAATTCAGAGGATGGGAAACAGTGAGAAAATATGGCATCCACTAAACATTTTGCAAGGGATTTTTCTAAAGCTCCAAAACCATCCTTATTTCATAATGGACAATTAAGTGCTTCAGTTAAGGTTTCGACGATCTAGGAATTAGTTATTGACTATTGAATGAATAGAGAGAGCATTTAGAAAGTTTTCATATATAAAACCATTGTCAACTCGTGCAGGGTTTTCTTGCTTTGTACAATGAACGTATCGACACCCGGTGATTTTCTTCAATCCGTTGACCAAACACTTGTGTACACCTTTGATCATATATTTGCAGCCACGTACGACGGACACGAATACTTCGTAGATTATTCTTTAGGAAATTTGAAAATAAATTGAGTTTATTGCTATGATACGTTACATATCTGTCCAATATCCATATTATACATAAACTTTACTCATTTATACTTTACACACAATCAATTTCAATCATATAGCAAGAAGAGGCATTCTACTAGCAAAAAAATAATCAAGAAGAGGCATCATCTAATGATCAATGTCTCAATTATATCATGTACTTATTTTATACGCATATGAGAAATATTATGTGCTATTTGATATATCTGCATGTATTATATTTGGTTTCGTCAACTGAAGCTTGAGTCAAATCTTATGGGTCAAATCTTATGACCCAAGTCTTTGTAGCTCTTTGTTTTTATTTAATATAATTTTCTTTTTGTCTAAAAAAAACTTAATTGAAGTTTACCATAACGTAAAAAATAATTCATAACTAAAAAAAATATAGTTTTAAATTCCAATTTAAATATTATTGCAATTTTTTAAAACCTAATATTATAACTACTTTCTTTTACCATGATTAGATACTTTAACAATAACCAAAATATTTTTACAATGTATCCAATAACATTTGGATGAGATATTTTTTGAAGAATCATTTTGGATGAGATGTATAACGTATATTCATTGGTGGTGCGGAACATAGTCGAGATTGGAGACCACTCAGGACCCTATATTTAAAAGGGCACAAGATATTTTTAATAATATATATAGTATGTATAAATAGTTAGAGTAATACTATTTTATTTGTAAAAGTATACGTTAATAGTTAGAGAAAAAATAAAAGAATAGATAAAGACAAATAAAAGACAAAAAAATAATCAACATTGTTGATATTCCTCGTCTAGTTTTAAATTAGTAACTTATTTAATTCATAATTCATCTATAAAATAATAGAACATTATAATTTTTTATGCGGTTATTTAAACTGTTTTTCTTTTGTAGACAACAAATACATATTACATAAATGTATTGGGGGTTGTCCTCGTGAGCTTAGCACCGTTGGTAAGGACAATGCATAATATATGCAAGGTCCGGGTTCGAACCACAGTCACTACAAAAAAAATGTAATAGGAGTTAAAATTTACAATCACATTTTATTTATAACGTACATAATATATATTTCTCACATGACATAAATGTGTCAAAAAGTCATATCGAATACATGAAAAATGATAAAAAAAAAATGTCTTATTTGCAAAATATATTGGTTGTCCTTGGAAGAAGTTGGTGTTGTTGTTTGTAGTTGAAACACAAAACTCCGAGGGTCATGTTTGCTTTATGATATTGAGATAAAATCAATTGTGCGTGATTTATCTAATATTCACAATACTAAATATTTCAGTGATCAATTACTTAGTCTGATATAAGTTTTCTACTTTTTGATTATTTTATATCAACAAAAATAATGAATTTAGTTTTTTTATTGCAATCAAGGCTAGATAAGTTTTCATAAAAATAGTCTGTGCTTTCATCTTGTGTTATTTACTGTGATGTTTCTTAGATTTATTTAGCGCATGCTCAGGGAGGTATCTTTCTTTTATTGACTTATTTTACGTGTATCTTAGTTGGTGTTTTTTCAATCGTAAATTTATAAATATTTTTTTTACCTTCATGATAAGTATCAGAAATCAGTTAAAAAACATATATTTTAGGCACTTTACTTACTTGTTTTGCAAGTTATCTCATGAAAAGCTCCATAATAATAGATAAATGCTACTTTGTGTTTTTTAACTTCAATTAATTATTTTGATTATTGTCAAAAAAATAATATTTGTACCAATTTGTTTTTTAACAATATTAGGATCAAAGTCGCGACCCTTCAAAACAAATTAAAGAATCAAAGTTATTTTTGTGAAACAAAAGTAGATGATCCAACGTGACTTGTATAATTGAGATTTATTTAGTAGCAAGTCCATATAACAAATAAAATTGTGATATGTCATAGTAGCTATTCTAGGTTGTTCTAGCTAACATTTTTTTTATGTCAAAATTTGAGCTGAGGTTTCAAGAAAAGTTTCTTCAATAAAGAATTTTAGTTTTGGAAATCATAATTAAAATCGTTCTTATAAAAAAATTAATGATATTAAGGATCATTGTAATTAATATCATAAATATTTATTTTTAATGGATTTTATATAGGTTGAATTGAAATAGTTTGAAGATTGTGATTTGATGCATAGAAGTAAGATGTATTTTGCTTATGGACCTGGAAGAAATCATCTCTTTGTTCCTGGGCCTACCAACATTCCTAAACATGTTTGGCAATGAACAAAAATAATAAGAATCATCGTACTACAACAATAAAAGCGTTGACAAAAATTTTACTTGATGATGTCAAGATAATTTTCAAGACTACTTATGGAATCTCATTTCTCATCCCCACAACTGGTAATGTATAATTTCTCTTGTCAAATTTTCATTTATATATTTATATATTGATTTTTATATTTTAATTGATGTTATTCTAATATATTTTTAATCGGTCTTAGTCATTAGAATGCTTTCTAGTTGACTAGATCTTTTGCCTTTTTACATTGAAGACTCAAACACATCCTACTAAGATTGTAAAATATTGATCACATTAACCCGTTTTGTACAATTTCTATTGACCAACTCAAAGTCATTAGGGCGTTAATATGACTGAAAACTTTCAACTTCATGAATCATATTAAAATTTCATTAATTTTAAAGATCAAGTTGTCTGACACTTATAATTTAAGTTATGATCCTTCATTTGTTTTGTTTCAGGTACTGGTGCATGGGAGAGTGCATTGACAAATACATTGTCACGTGGGGATCATGCTATATCTTTTCTAATTGGTCAATTCATCTTGCTTTGGATTGAACAACAAAAACGCCTCAACTTTAATGTTGATGTTGTAGAAAGTGAATGAGGCCAGGGTGCCGATCTTGATGCTCTAGAATCAAAACTTGCTTTAGATAAAACACATACCAAAAAGATAATTTGTATTGTTCACAATGAGACAACAACAGGGTCACAAATGACTTGAATAAAGTGAGAAAAATCCTTGGTGATAATCCCTTCTAATTATGACCGTTATTCAATTATTATGTAATATTTTAGTCATCATCATAACTTTACATGTTTATGTCTTGAGAGATATTTGAATTTGTTGGAACATTGTCTTATTTGTAAGTTTTAAATCATGCTTGTATGATTATTGGCATTGGTGAAACTTCCAAATTTTCCATGTATTTGTGATATCTTGTTGATCAATCACAAATTTGCGATACCTATATTTGTGATACCTTGATTATCATGTGTGTTTGTGATACCTTGTTAATTGTGTGTACATGAAATGAAGTGTCTACATATAGTCATATATTTGTATTGCAACAAGGTGTAACATAATTGATTTCAAATGCGATATTTCGGATCTCATTACATTTGTTTGACTTGATTGTGATTTCATGATTCAATTCAAAATAAGTCTAAAACATGTATGACATAATGTGTTTTCTTAGGACAATTTTTTTTGCCTAAAACTATGTATCATTCTTTTTCAAGCATGTAATTTTCATTATTATTGTATATTTTTCACTTTTTTACCTATCTTAAATAAAGTGATTATCCTCACATTATATTTTTTTACTCAGACAAGTACCAGCATCCAACACTTATAATTATTGATGTTGTGTCTTCAATCGGTGCTCTTGATTTCCGCATGGACGAATGGGGTGTAGATGTGGTAGTGACTAGTTCTCAAAAAGCTATTTCTCTTCCTACAAGAATGGGAATTGTATGTGCATGACCTAATTTGTATGTGCAGGATTTGAAAATGTGATTTTAAGGCACAAGCGTTTAGCCAAAGCAACCAGGTAATTCGTAATTTGGTTCATTTGAGTCAGATATATGTCCATACTTTAGATGTTAAGTTATGAAGAAAAGAGATATGTTGAAATCGCACATCAACTAGAGATTTGGTCAAAATAACTTTTATTCGGCTCGAAAAATTCTTATTTCTCTTACTTGAATTTATTGTATTTCCTATGTCTTATATGCTATATGTAGGCTTGCAGTGGAGGCATGAGATTTGAAGAATTGTTGCCAAAAGGATGAGTGGTATAATGCCAGTGTGATTGCTATTGTTGTTCCTCCTAACATTGACAGTGGTGAAATAGTTAGTAGGGCATGGAAGAGATACACTTTAAGCTTAGGAGGTGGATTGAACAAAGGTGTTGAAAAAGATTTCAGAATAGGACATGTTGGCCATCTAAATGAGGTAAACTATTTATTTCTCATCCATCCATCATCACCACAAAGAAAAACATTGTTTTTGGCTTTTCTTTAGATAGAGACATTAATTTATTCAATTATATAATAACATACACTAGCTTTTGTTGAATCATAATAGCATAAACTAACTATTGTTGATGTAGTTATATATACTATTACATGAATTTAACAAATCAAAGTACAAATAAAAAAAAAATCCTTAAACAATGTTAAAAATTTATAATATACAAAATTGTCGTTTATAAAAAAATTATAATCATTTCATATGTTATATATTTGTAGTTGCAACTTTTAGGTTGTTTTGCTGGTGTGGAGATGACACTCAAAGATGTGGATTACCCAATCCAGCTTGAAAGTGGAGTTGTTGTTGCAGGTGCTTATTTACTGAACAATGTTCCTTTAATCCCTTCAAGAATTTGAAGTCACATGAATTATTCTTGTGTTTATTTTTTATGGTCTTTCATGTATTATACTATATTAGTGCAATGCACTGGGAATAATTTCAAAAGGATAAATAGTTTATATTTTCATTATCAAATTGAGAGTTAGTAGAGACACATTTTCCTTAAGTCTTTATACAAAAAAAAGTAGTTTCTTTAAGTCAACGTGGACACTCATTTTGCTATTTTTACAATGCTTTTACAAATCGTCATAAAATGATTTATTGTTGTGATTGCTATGAAATCTATTTCAATCCAAAATGAGACACTGTCAAGAACTAATGAGTTATCACTAATATCAACCAACTAGGCCGTCTACCCTTGCTACCACACGGGTCATATACGTTGAAAAAATATTTCAATGTAATATTATTATCTATTAGATTTACAACTAAGAATTTGAATGATTAGTAACAAAGATGATTTGATTTCATATTACCTACAAATATCGAAAAATTTCTTTATATACCACATTTGAAATGGTATCAATGCAATCACTATCTTCACCGTTTAACAAAATTTTTAAATCATTTCTTGATGTAACTCTTGATATTGTAACATATAGTTGACTACGTGAGAACACTGATCGTGGAAGATATATTACAACATATCATTTTACAGTAGCACATGACTTGTCTTAAACAAATATAACAAACAATAAGATGAAAGAATCTCAAATTTTGCAACATATCATTTGTTTGAAATTGAAAGATATATTGCAACATATCATTTTACAATAGTACATGACTTGCCTTGAACAAATATAACAAACAATAAGATGAAAAAATCTCAATTTTTTTAAATACGGGATCAACTAAGACTAAAACTAAACTCATATATAAGAGATTTTTTGTTGATTGAAGAGAAGTGATGGGAGAGAGAGTGGCAGGAGCAAAAGCTATTTCAATCGTATTAGAAATGTGGGAGGGAATGGAAATGTGGTAGTGGGAAATGTGTCATTGCATAATCCGAATTTTTTTTATCAATATTCTTTAACAACATCATTGACACTCTTACTTTTAATCTCAGCTTGTGATTTGGAAGTCTCAATGTCGTGATTGTGTTGAGAAATTTTGGAGTGTGAACATCATCAACTGCATTATCGTCATGTTCCTTGCATATGAGGTAGTGCGTATGTCTTGAATTGATCATCATTTAACGTTAAATTTGCATGTCACATTTTGTATAGTTAAAAAAATAGTTTTTTGAACAGGAGAATAACACTTATTATAAATATAATAAAATGAAATAATTTAATATAACAACACATTTTACCTTGAGCACCAAACAACTGTCGCTGTCTATGCAAAATGTCATCAATAAGATTATATGAAGTACTATTTCATACAACCTCTGGCCTGGATAGCTGACCATTAATCAATAATGCTGCGAACAATCTTCGTAAGTAGGTTCATGTACCATAAAGACTTGCCTTTATTATTACGTCTATGAATTATATACAATATAAATATTTGTATTTAAGACTAACATGTGATGATCCATCCACAGATAGACATATCATCATGATAATATCTGAATCATGTAATGCAGTCCTCCAACAAAAGTTGACATAAAAACTATTCTTTTCCCTGTAGCAGAAGGATCGGTCTCCCCTCTTAGAACCGCTTCAGTTATGCCTTTATACATATCAGTCCTTAATTCCTTTCGGTGATCTCTATCTCATTTAAATCTTGCATACTCTATCCTATTGTATGAGTCAACTAAAAATGGTTGAAATAACCTTTTGGAAAATACAATAGTGAACTGATCTATTTCTCTGTGTTAAATTCTATATGCAAGCCATTTTTTCTGGGTACCATATTGTCATATAATAATGTATTTTTTTGCCTGTTTTGTTGTACTTTATGTCCTTTCAATTAGGGGTGTTTGTGGTGCGGTTTGGTTTGGTTTTGAGGCTAAAAGTCATATGAACCACAAGATAAAAAAGCATGCGGTTTGGTTTGGTTTGGTTCGGTTGACTTTTAAAGCACAATCCGAACCAAACCAAACCAAACAAATGCGGTTTGGATTGGATCAGTTGGTGTAGTTTTTTTGAGACAATAAATTTTTTGTTTCTAACATTAAAATCGAGTTAAAAAGGTAAAACACAATATATTTTCAGCAAGGTTCCGACAATGTTTTTAATTTCATTCTACATTACATTTTCATTTTCACCAAACAACATAAACTAAATTAAAAATTTGGACAAAAATTAATTCTATTATGTAAGAAATGTGAAATATTAGATTTTATCATTCTCTAAAAGTTCAGGTAGCATATAAATACATTTTTGAAATAAAAAGCAAAGAAGAAACTTAACAAGAGAAAAAATATGTCGTTTTATAAAAAATTTCATTGAGTTTCTTTGAGTATTGGTCTAGGTGACATAAGTTTTAATTAATGTTTTTATTATGTTGTGGTTTGGTTTGATTTGGTTTGGTTCGGTTGGTAAAATGAAAACCGCAAACCAAACCAAACCATACGGTTGAGTAAAACTGTGATCCGAATACATCCAAACTAAATACGGTTTTTTGCAGTTTCAGTTCGGGTTGATTCGATTTGCAGTCGTTCTATTGGATTGGTTCGGTTTTGAACACCCCTACTTTCAATAACCATCTTCATCTCTAGGGAATAGTAATAGATATTGTAATAGATATGTTCTTTAATTAGGATATCTAATTTGAAATTAGACGACTCAAAATCACTAACTAACGTTGCAACCTCTGAGGCTATAGGAAACTTATAGCTCCTAGCATCACGATTTCTATTGCCTGATATCCATAATCTAATAGTTGGCGCATGCATCCTTAAATATGTCCTTGGTAGTCCTAAATGATTTAACATATGAATAGTAACTACAATCAAGTATATGTGAATTGCCAAAAGGTACGATATGAGATTAAAATCATTTTAAAATGGCCTTCAAGCGTATTTACCGACAAACTTTTATTTTTAATACTTTTATATGATTATCATTTCTAAAATAAACTTCTTAAATTGAAATAAGTATATGATTTGTTCAATCAACCAAACTTATATGAAAATAATACGGAAGTATTATGTGGTTATAATGCCAAATGTCAAGTCGGCTCACTCGTCTTTTTTCTTGATCCTTATCGGCCTCTTGAATATTCCATTACTCTCCTCATTTTTTTGTTTGTATTTTTTTCTTCTCTAAAACAAACCCCGTAAGTTGTTAACTTTTTAAGTTTTAGTCTCTAACGTTAACTTTGTTACAAAAACGTTGTGCTGGCAAACAGAGTCACACGTGTCAATCGCTGACATGGCAAAACACGCTTCTGTGGTCTGCCAGATGACAAGTGATATGATTTGAGAGATCAAAATCAAAAACACAAAGTTGCAAAGGGATGAAAGTGAAAAAACGTAAACATCAAATTTGAAATGTTAAAAACTAAAGATTCCATTTTCTTCATCTCTCTATTTCGTTATACCTGGTGTCAACAGATATTTGTCTAATATATATATATATATATATATATATAATCAATTTCTTCAATATTTAATATTTATATTACGGTGTAGATTTAAGTTTTAATTTAAAATTGATTTTTTTTTCATATATATTGTTCTATTTATTTAAGTAAGAACTCGTCTATAGTTTGTTTTATTCTTGGGCGACAATTTCAAGTAGAGTTGAACTTAACAAACACGTTTCGCTTCATTATTTCGACACCTTTAAGATTTCGATGCTTTTTCCTTTCTCACGCATCACTCTTCTCTTTTGACCCACATAACCTTAAACCTTCATCATCCCAAAAAGCTTCTATTTTTAGCCTCAATCTTCAATTTCCTCATCTGGGTCACCTTCCTTTTCTTCATCCAAACTAAGCTGCATTAATTACAGTTCAAATTTCAGTTTTGTTCTGTAACACGACAACAGGATGACCATTAAGTTGAATCTTTTGTTGTTGTGTGTTTTGGTTTTGTTTTTAGAGTGTTGTTTGGGAAGGTTTTTGGTGGAGAAGAATAGTTTGAGAATCACTTCTCCAAAATCGTTGAAGGGAAGTTATGAATGTGCTATTGGAAATTTTGGAGTTCCTCAATATGGTGGAACATTGATTGGTTCTGTGGTTTATCCAAATGTGAATCAGAAAGGTTGCAAGAACTTTACTGATTTCAGTGCTTCTTTTCATTCCATGCCTGGAAATTTTCCCACCTTTGTTCTTGTTGATCGTGGAGGTTAGATTTTGATTGGTTCTTTAAAACTCTTAGTGCATGTTTGGATTTAGTGCATGTTAGGATTGAATCGTGGTAGTTGATCCTGATTCTGTAATCTCACTTTGAATTCAAACGTGTGAATCTCACATAAAGTGTAAAAACAAAAGTCAATGTTTTGTACTCCATGAGTTTCACTTTAGCAAAAGATTAATTAATGAAGAGAGTGAGTATTAGAGAGAATTTCAAAAGAGAGTGTCGCTGGCATTACTCTTAATTAATTTACTTGAACTTCACCCTTAATTAATATTGTGTACATTAAATCTCATTATGCATTTATGACAATTGATAATAACAACATGGGGGTAATTTTGTAAAATTGTTTCATTTATTTATTGATTTTCTTAAACTATGTGAGATTTTTGAGGTTGTTTTTACTTGCATGATATGGAATTTATAGGAAAGGAAGTAAACTTGTAGTGAGCCACTATATTAAGTTCATTGCTATATTTGGATTGTGTGGTATATTGGATATGTTAGGCATTGGAAATTTGAAATTGCTTTATTTTCTTTGGTGCTACTTAAATAGTGACATTGAAAGTTGGAATTACACATTCTAATAATTGAATGTCAGTTTTTACACTAATTTTTGAGTATTCTAGTAGGACTTCCCAAAACGATGTCACACATGTTTGGAATCACAGTGAGTTTGACGAATTCACGGTGCCACATGATTTTGTTGAAGCTCCAAAGTATATAGCTTTTGCCAAAAGCACGGCGAAATATCGCAGTTCTGCAAGACTAACTGTCAATCCAAACATGCGTGTAATCAGTTCATTGGAAGTTGCTGCTTAAGATTTTATATTTTTATTGATGTTGCCTAGTTCAGGTTAAGGATGCAGAGTCTTAATTTTCTTTGGGTTTAAGTGAAGTTTATTAATTGGGCATGGATGATTGGAGTTGAAATAACAATTACATTATTGTAGCAGAACCATACTAAAAAAATAAAAATAGAATCATGTTTTCTGGTTTGATTACATATTCCATCTCTAGATTGTATGGCGCCATACTTATGATATCAATGCATAGGTTGTTAGGAACAGAACAACAAAAGAGTGGCTCAAATTTTTAAATTTATTCCCTGTTGATTTTGGCAGATTGCTACTTCACTTTGAAGGCGTGGAATGCGCAAAATGGTGGAGCAGCAGCTATTCTTGTAACTGATGACAGAGAAGAAAACCTAATCACGATGGACACTCCTGAAGAAGGGAATGTTGTAAACGATGATTATATAGAAAAGATTAATATTCCTTCTGCTCTCATCAGCAAATCCTTGGGGGATAGAATCAAGAAAGCTCTCTCAGACGGGGAGATGGTGCACATAAATCTTGATTGGCGAGAGGCTCTTCCACATCCTGATGACAGGGTTGAGTATGAATTATGGACAAATAGCAACGATGAATGCGGGCCAAAGTGTGATAATCAAATTAATTTTGTGAAGAGCTTTAAAGGAGCAGCTCAGCTACTTGAGAAGAAGGGGTTCACTCAATTTACCCCGCACTATATAACTTGGTATTGCCCTAAAGAATTTTTATTAAGCAGACGATGCAAGTCCCAGTGTATAAACCATGGGCGGTACTGTGCTCCGGACCCTGAGCAAGATTTCAATAAAGGGTATGATGGCAAAGATGTTGTTGTTCAGAACTTGCGTCAAGCTTGCTTTTTTAAAGTGGCGAATGAAAGTGGAAGACCTTGGCAATGGTGGGATTATGTGACCGACTTTTCAATCCGTTGCCCCATGAAAGAGAAAAAATACACAGAAGAATGCTCGGATGAAGTTATTAAATCTCTTGGTAGGTTCAGCATTTTGTGCCTCTACTTAATTAACTTACGTTTTATTTTCTCAGATGTTCATAGAAAAATGATTTATCACATCATTCTAAAAAAATATATGTTTGTGCCTCTCTTCCCCCTCTTCTCTTCCATTTATTTTGCAGGTGTTGATCTGAAGAAGATTAAAGACTGTGTTGGGGATCCTCTTGCTGATGTTGAAAACCCTGTTCTCAAAGCCGAACAGGAAGCACAGGTTGGTTTTCTAAAATGAAAACGTTTTTTATGATATTCATGTCCACTTATTCGACCATTCTGTTGTTTCATGATTGTATTGCATTTTCCAACTTTGATTTCAGATTGGCAAAGAGTCTCGTGGTGATGTTACTATACTGCCTACTCTTGTTATAAACAACAGACAGTACCGAGGTATGAGGCAGCTTTTGTAGAAGATATCTAGACCGTTATTTAGTTGTATTCAATTTTATAATTGAAGTTTTCGACTGCTTTTAGGTAAGTTGTCAAGACCAGCGGTTCTCAAGGCAATATGTGCAGGTTTCCAAGAGACCACTGAACCATCAATTTGCTTAACTCCAGGTCTTCATTTCCCTAACTTTTTGATTTCAAATTTTGGTAATTTGTATTGTGTAATAAACAGTTCTATGAACACCTTTTTCTTTCCCCCCCCC
>Ga0228711_1005210_pt1 | contig 19844 bp, 13 predicted proteins | sample MedpolnodulmetaG_2_FD_177996 | JGI IMG/M metagenome (GOLD analysis project Ga0228711, IMG submission 177996) | Root nodule microbial communities from Medicago polymorpha collected in Santa Monica, California, United States - brown nodules | ecosystem: Host-associated > Plants > Roots > Nodule... | reverse complement strand
TTATTTCTCTTTCAAAATTGATTTTTAAAACCAAATTTTATAAACAAAAATCCAAATTTGAAACAACTTATTCAAAAACGCTTATCTTATACAAAATAACTTATTACAATCTCTTTTTAAAAAACAGCTTATTCAAAACAACTTATTTATGCAAAACGGCTTATTACGATCTCTTTTTTCAAAACAACTTATTCAAAACAACTTATTTATTCAAAACAACTTATTCAAAACAGCTTATTTATGCAAAACGGCTTATTAGGATCTCTTTTTTTGAAAATAACTTATTCAAAACAGCTTATTTATGCAAAACAGCTTATTAGGATCTTTTTTTTCAACACAACTTATTCAAAATAGCTTATTTATGCAAAACAGCTTATTAAGATCTCTTTTTTCAAAACAACTTATTCAAAACAGCTTATTAGGATCACTTTTTTCAAAATAACTTATTCAAAACAACTTATTTATGCAAAACAGCTTATTAGGATCTCTTTTTTCAAAATAACTTATTCAAAACAGCTTATTAGGATCTATTTTTAAAAAACAACTTATTCAAAACAGTTTATTTATGCAAAACAGCTTATCAAAATCTCTTTTTTCAAAACAACTTATTCAAAACAGCTTATTTATGAAAAGCGGTTTATTAGGATCTCTTTTTTCAAAATAACTTATTCAAAACAACTTATTTAAGAAAAACAACTTATTAGGGTCTCTTTTTAAAAAACGACTTATTTAAAACAGTTTATTTTGAAAAAAGAGATCCTAATAAGTTGTTTTGCATAAATAAGTTGTTTTGAAAAAAAAGATCTTGATAAGCTATTTTGCATAAATAAGTTGTTTTGAATAAGTTATTTTGAAAAAAGAGATCCTAATAAGCTGTTTTAAATAAATAAGCTATTTTGAATAAATTATTTTGAATAAAGAGATCCTAATAAGCCGTTTTTCATAAATAAGCTGTTTTGAATAAGTTGTTTTGAAAAAAGAGATCTTGATAAGTTTTTTTTGCATAAATAAGCTGTTTTGAATAAGTTGTTTTGAAAAAAGAGATCTTGATAAGCTGTTTTGCATAAATAAGCTATTTTGAATAAGTTATTTTGAAAAAAGAGATTATAATAAGTTGTTTTGCATAAATAAGCTGTTTTGAAAATAGATCCTAATAAGCTGTTTTGCATAAATAAGTTGTTTTGAAAAAAGAGATCTTGATAAGCTGTTTTGCATAAATTAGCTGTTTTGAATAAGTTGTGTTGAAAAAAGAGATCCTAATAAGTTTTGATAAAAATAGAGATATTTTGTTAAAAAAAAATGGTTTTGTTAAAAAAATACGGTAAAAAAAATTACAGTAACAAAATATATGGTTATGGATTTGGACATCCAACAAAAAAATCAGATTTATCAAAGTGGATGACCGACCGTTTATGAATAAACCAGTTAATATTCATATATAAATATCCGATTATTTAAATATAATTTTGGATTTGGATGTGGTTTTATCCATACAACCGGATATTTTGCTCACCCCTAGTTACACTCTACATCTCATTTTTGTGTTCTTGTACAGCCCTCATTTGTTGGGTTCAATGGCTCAACCTTCTGATCAGACTTTTTTTCAATTCAAAGACGTGGACAGTTTCACAAGAAAAAGATCTATTCATGTTTGTGTATTATTACAAATTTGTATGTGTGATAATTGTTGTGAACGAATAAGGGTGATATATGAAAATGGGAAAATGTATCCTTCTATGTCCCTCATTTTGATATTTTCAAGACTCATTCAATTTATTGTTCTTCGTGTTGGATCCGAATCTTAGTAACAATAAGCTTAGATACTCCATCCGTTTTAAAATGAATATCATTTAAGGTTTTGACACAAAAATTAAGAAATGGAATGAAATAATCATTAGATATAACACTTTTACTAAAATGTCATTTACTTTATAAGAAAAGGACAAACTTGTGTGAGAGAAAAGTTGAAGTATTTATTGAGGGTAAAGTTGGAAGAAAAAAATTAAAGTTGTATTCGAAATGTAGAATGACACTCATTTTAAAACGGAGGTAAAACAGTTAGAAGTCATTTAGGCTTCGTCACATCAGTTCATTTCAAGAGTCTATTATCTCATTGTGAACGGTAAAATTAACACAAATTTTAGGAAATGAAAAATAGAAAATGTTTTCACAAAATAATCGGTGCCTTAGATTTTAAACAGAAATCGAGTGCCCTTGTACATGTCATAGGGGTGCTTGGATTTGATGTTTTTTGTTTGGACGAATGTTTGTAATTAATTAGTTCTTACCTAAATACCTTTCTTCTTCCACCCTTAATTTAAACTCGTTGAACTTGGATATGATATAACCAAATATTAAAGATATGTATAGATTTATGATGCACATCGACATTTCGTGAGAAGGATAACAAGCAATAAACACATCAACTCTTTGCTCAATTGCACTTTTGGTTTACCTATTTTATCATACTTACGATAATCATATGCTCTTTTAAAAATCAAACTTTGTGCTCCCTCAAGTATCACATTTGCAATTTTGGTCTCAATCTGAATTTTTGGCCCCGACCCCAGAGGTGTTGATGTATCAAAATTTTAAATGACATGTCATTAGACATGCTAACGGGAAAAAAAATTACAAAAAGAAAAAAGAAGTTATGAACTCTAATACACATATCTCTTGAGTTGGAAAACCCTAAGAGTGTGTTTGAATGAGGTAATTGAGAAATTTTAAAGAATTTAGAATTCTAAGCAATTTAAATGATTCAATTAAATTACTTTCATTTCTCAATATTTTTGTTTGGATGGAGTAATAAAAAATATCATTATCATCATTTTTGGGCAACTTTTATAAATTTTAATTTTTTGTGGCCAAATTTAAAAATTGAAATTAGGGGTCGATTTATAAATTCCAAAAACTTGAGGGGTCAAATTATAATTTTTGAAAATTTTGAGGGCCAATTTGCAATTTTTTGGGGTCAAAATGAAATTTTTTGAAGACCAAAATGCAAAATTTGAAAAATTATAACAATGAATAATTTTGAAATTCTTAGCTTTTAGGTGTCATTTCAAATTCTCTAAATTTGACTTGAAAAAAATACTTCATAAATTTTCATCATTTTGAAAAATTTTCAAATTATTATCCAAACAATGGAATTCACCTCAGTATTTGAATTCCCTCAAAACATTACATTCCCTCAAAACATTCCCCCATCCAAACACACTCTAAGCGTTTTCAAAATGAAATTATGAAGAAAAAGAATTAGGGACAAAGGGAATGCATAGATTGTTTTTAACTAAAAACTGATAAAGTGACACTTTCATGGACATGCGAGATAGCAAGTGTCGCTTTTAGGGACAAAAATGAAGATTTACTCAAAGATGTATTATGACACTAATAATAATTCCTAACAAATAATATCTTAAAAAAATGCTAGAGACGCTCTCTACGATAAAGAACTTATAATAGTTTTATCCAATAAAAAAACGACTATTTAAAAATGGTGAAAATAGAGTGTTTTTAACAATCTTTTGTATGTACCAGCATGAGATGAGATTGAAGCGCAGGCCATGTACATTCAAGATATTTGATTTATCTCTCAAGCATGTCAATGATGTTGGTACATTTGAATATGTTAAATTATTAACATTAACAAATCAAGAATGAAAAACAATGTCATTTCCATTAGGGAAAAAAACGCATCATGTGCTGCTTGCTTCTATTATAATACTTGAGAAGAGGCAAGGGATTTTTGGAATGATTATGGTGGAAAAATTGGATTTAATGTTCGAACAGAATACTTGAACAAAAGCAAAGATGGAATGGTTTTGTCTGGAAGATTTGTGTGTAGTAAAGAAGGTTTTCGTAAACCAGATAAAAGAGACCGCTTAACAACTAATCATCGGCTTGAAACAAGAACTGGATGCCCTGTAAAGATGGGAATCAAATACATAAAAGATATTGGGAAGTATCAAATTCATGATTTGTTTGATGAGCATAATCATCAATTGCACCTTCCTGAGACGACTCACATGCTTGCATCTCAACGAAAATTATCTGAAATTCAAGCACATGAGATTGACTTGGCAGATGATGCAGGAATCAAGCAAAGGTCTTTATTTGAGCTAATGAGTAGACAAGTTGGTGGTAGAGAGAACCTTGGTTACACACGCGTGGATCAAAAGAATTATCTTCGCAACAAGAGGAAGAGAAACATGGCATACGGGGAGGCTGGCAGTATATTACACCACTTTCAACAAAAGTGTGTAGAAAATCCATCATTTTATCATGGAGTCCAATTAGATGTTGAAGAACAAATAACAAATATTTTTTGGGCTGATGCAAGAATGATAATGGATTATGAATACTTTGGTGATGTAGTCACTTTTGACACTACATATAGTACTAACAATGCATATAGACCTTTGGCTGTATTTGCAGGATTTAATCACTTTAAAGGAGTGGTGATTTTTGGTGTTGCGCTTCTTTACGATGAAACTTCAGCATCTTTTGAATGGCTGTTTAGAGAATTCTTAAAGGCGCATAAGAATAAGAAGCCTCAAACTCTTTTCACGGATCAAGATCCAGCAATGGCGAAGGTAATTCCAAATAACATATCTGGTGTGCCAAGTCTCCAACCACTTCACTTTGTTCCAAACATTCATGGCTATGGGCTGAAGGTAATTTCAGTTGCGGCTTCTATGTTTTTAACTTGTTCCATTAATAAATCTCTATGTTTGAACATCTCAAGTTAAGTTTAATTGTGTATTGCTTTTACATAGGAAAATGTTGTTCCAAATAGCTTAAATAGTGTGTCAAGTTCACAACCACTTCACTTTGTTCCAAACATTCACGGCTATGGGCTGAAGGTAATTTCAGTTGCGACTTAAATGTTTTTAATTCGTTCAATTAGTAAATCTCTCCGTTTTTAATTCATTGTGTGTTGCTGTTAAATAGGATAATGTTGTTCCAAATAACATGTTTGTTGTGTCGAGTTCACATCCACTTCAATTTGTTTCGAATACTCATAGTTTTACTAGACTATTGATGGTAAGTTTTCTGTTTTCATTATTGTGTTTTAACATTTATATCCTTTTAGAATCCTTTTAACCGTTGTTTATACTTTGTCAATAATATAGGATCCATAAAAGGATACTTATCTCCAATCATTAAGTGGAGACTTCCACCAAGTTTCAAATCACAAGTCAGAATGGCTTCCTCAACCGCAACGGGATCGGGAGAGTTGATCGCAAAACCTGAGATTTTGTTATAGTGGTTTCATACCAGTAGCTAATTTAACAAACTATTGTGTATCTGGATCTGTTTGTATGCTCCATTAGTTTATTTGCCTTTTTATTTTGGTGGATTGATCTATGATTTGTGAGAAATTGGTGAAAATTGTAGTAGCTTTGGTGGCTGTAATATTTTTACAATTTGACAGGTTCAGTTTTTATTTTGAATATAATCAGACTTTCTATGTCTTTTATTGCCGATACATGTTGGTTAGCAGTGTTAGTTTCACATCAGCAAAATTCAATTTTCTGCACTGTTATAGCAGTGTGCAGCCACATCTGCAAAATTATATTATCAGATTTTCGACATTATTGTAGCAGCTGGTTTCTGCACTGTTATATCAGTTTAGGTGTTGGTTTCTGCATTGTTATAGCAGTGTTTCTGCATTGTTAAGTGGCTAATTTAGAAAACCTGAGATTTTGTTTCATATCAGTTGCTAATTTACCAAAAATATTGTGTATTTAGCTTTTGTAACAAACTTTTCATATCAGTGAACAATTTGTCTGAAGATTTTGTATTCGTGTATTTCGATCACCGGTTCAAAGACAGCTCTAACACTTGCATCTGCAATACAATCAGCAACTACACTAGTTTCCATAAACACACAGACATCCATAAACACACAATCATAAGAGTCTATTCCTTTAAATCCCTTTGTGTTTACAACTCTAATTTTAAAGTACAAGATCTTAAAGATAAAATGTTACAACTCTAATTTTACATTTTTTTATTCACGTCGAGAGTGTACAAGAAGCAAAACAAACTTGCGAGCAAGGAAAACAAACAAAGGTCACCGATATACCGGAAAACCCACCACCCTAAAAACTAGCCCAAATAATCTGCCCTGCTATCAACAAACAGCAGCCGAACCTTGCTGCTATCAAAACAGAAAACTGATGCTGTCATATACATCAGTAACAGCAGCAACAAAACAGTCCTGCAAGTGCCGAATACCACAGCTTCAGCCTCGAAAGCACAACAGACCACCAAAGCTAAACCGCAACAAGCACTCTATAAGGTTCCATTGCAACTCATAGAACAAGCAAGCCGACGTTTGCAATCGACTTAACCCCCCATATCCACGACATAACTAACCTTAACCTCTTCTACAACATGTCCAACTTGAAATATCCAACTTCTCCAAATAAACTGTCTCCAATTCTTTCTGGCATTTCACCAATTCAGAAATAGTACTATTCAATAAACAATATTGAATTATAAGTTCTCTTAATTCCTTTAACTTTCCAATTCCATCTGTTCCAACATGTGTGAGTGTTATTCCAATGACAGAAAAAGTGCTTCCAAGCAAGTAAATCTGAAATTAAATTGATAATCAACTAATTAGAATCAATCCTACACAATATCAAAAAATAAATACATAAAATGAGAGAAGAAAGAAAGACAGAAAAGTGAAGTCGAAAATCAAAGTATAAAATTAAGAAGGAATTGAGCAAGAATCACAATATAAAATTGACGCTGAAAATTAAGCATGCTATATATCTGATATTAAGAAGGAATTGAGCAAGAATCGATGGAAATTTGAAAGTGAGAATGAAACCCTAAACAGAGACGAAAGCGAGAGAATAGGTACGTACGTATTCGCAGAGAAGTTAGAGATCGTATTTTAAAACGTGTTTGCCATTTTAACCTTCAAGATCCACTGTGAGAAACGTACGTATTCGTGCACGGCCGTGGTTTCAATCGCAACTTCCCCATCGCAAACCTGTGCTGGAATGGAGCAGAAAGTGGTTCGTGAAAGAGACAAAATCTATGATTTAATTGGTTTTAATCGTAGCCGTTGATATGTCTTTAAAAAGAAGGAACGGCTAGGATTGCACAGGAGAAGACTGGAGAGAAACTTCACGGGAGACAATCCGCTTCCCTTCTATTATATTTAGTGTTTTCTTTTTCACCAATGATATTTACGACCAAATTTATGAGTTAGACAAACTTTATAAGATGAAATTTGGTCAATTTATTGAATGAATCCCATTTTTTACGCCCAACAAAATGGAAGGTTCAAAGAGCAAATGGTAATAATCATATCCATAAACCTGACCTCTAAAGCTGATTCAAAAGTAAGCGATGTGATTTTATTCATCATCACAATGAATAAACTCTACGTACAAAAATCCACAGTAACATTATATATATTATAATTTCACCCTTTGCACCGAAGAACAGAGTGAATCTGATCAGTCAGAAAAGAAAAAAACAGAACAGTAAAACACAAGGGCTGCTGCTACATTTGAAAGCTCGCTTAAAAAATCATGTTACAATGGAAGTTCATAAAATTACAGCATCGTGCCATCATACCCTACATCACCATCCATATTTCGCTTGAGTTTCAGCCTTGGTAAGCATGCCCTTTGCACGTCGTTCCGCAAGCTTCATTTCATTTTGTTTCATATCAAAGTACAATGAACCAATTTGATGCTTCCTCTTAAGCAGCTTTGAAGGCTTTCCCTTTGCCGAAACAGGCTACAATAGAAAAGAAATTTGATAAATACAAAATAACAATATGAACATGCTCTTCAGGGGAGAAGAAAAATTACAGGAGCTGTACAATTTCTAGTGACAGTCCACCAACCAAAATCTCCTATTTCTTGAAGATTTGAGTTTTACGGTGACATCACAATATCACATAATACTGCTAGGTTTTGTCTATGAAAAATAAATCATCAACCTTATATTTTTTTGTCAACAGTAACAGTTAGTTGGTAAAAAAGATTAAAGTTCAACCATAAAACAAATATAATATAAAACATTATAGTAAAATGTACAAGAAATTTCTACATATATTGTTTGAAAAGATAAATAAATGTACATAAGAAATATGTGTATATAGTACGCAAATACAATATGTATTATTGTGAATTGTTCAGGGACACGTCCCCACAGGGTGGAGGCTATAATACCCGTCTTCATCCCCGCACTACCCTCGGGGGACTCTCCCCCATCCCCATGGGAGAAAATTCCCCGGCTGTGGATCCCCAAACAGGGGAGTCCCCGCGTGGATCCACATTTAAGGATGAAATTGACATCCCTGCTCCGAACTGGCAGGCGAGAGGCTGATCATCCAGATTACATTCAGCCACTAAGACACCTCACATAGTTAAATTAAGTTAAGCACCTTCCACTTAAATCGACACATGTTGATAATTTTTAAATGGCTAATATTATCTTATGTAGGGATAGTTACAGTAGAAGATGAAGCTCCAACAATGCATTATAGAACAGTCCAACAATATTATAGCATAATTCTTTTGACTGTTGTAAGAGCACTCAAGCTTACAGCTGTTTAAAAGATTTCCTTTGTTGTTGCATAGGCATCCAAAATATGGCAACACGCATAGACGTTTAAAAATATAAGCAGGTTTAGTGTATAGACAGACATGACAACAACATCCATGTTTTTCCCTACTAGATGATATCAGTTATACTTACATGGATTACTTAACGCAAAAATGCTCTGTTGTGCATTAATTCAAAGATATATCATAAAATTGTCAAATTCCATTGTGTAATAATTCAAAGATAGATTATAAAATTGTCAAATTCCATAGTGTAAAAATTCGAAGATAGATCATAAAATCGTCAAATCAAACAAGAGCATTGATCCTAGACCATCTCCAAATTAAGCTACTAATAAAAAGTTTGTCCTGCAAATATTTAGTTTTTCTCACACATACTCATTCTCCAACTAAAAGGGTCACGTTATAAGTAATTTCCAACACTAGCTGAAGAGGGAACTCCTCCACCTCCATATTCAGTTTTGCATTTTTTAAAAAGAATTTGGACAGAGGTTAATTAATCATACATATCCAAAATTCAAATGCTCAAGAATAATTAATGGACTCAAATTCAACCCTTGCATATTCTGCTGAATAATTAATATTCTATCTCCTTTTGTCTATTGTCTTAGTGGCTAGGAGGATTGGAGACGGGAAACATAAAGACTTCCAGCACCACTGTGCTTCCTACTAGATACTAACCCCTCAACATATAGCGCGGCTTCCCCTTAGCTTCCTGACCATTGTGTTACGCACCAGCCAAATGTGATAGCATATCAAAATTGCTAAGGTCTACCCTTCTGTAAATCACAAAAATACATATACGCTAAACTGAACCAAGATAGAGTACCCAACGCTTAACTGCCTCCAGGAACAACTAAGGAGGATCAGAACTGATCACCACCAAATTACAATCACAGCGATGTCACTGTTGTCAATAGCGGCCGAACGCGGCGCGGCCAAAAACAGCAAAACGCGACGCAGCGCTCCAACGCGGAGCGTTTGGAGAAAGCGGCTGAAGCGGGCGATTGTGGGTATAAAGCGGGCGCGATGCGCGTCAACGCGGGCGCTTTTCACTTAAAACCATTTTAAGGGTCGTTTTTGTAATTTTCAAACCCTAACTATTACTCTTCTCCATCAGAACCATATACACAGCCGCAAACACAACTTCATCATACAAACAAAAAAAATCCATCTCCTCTTCTCATCTCATCATCTCTTGATCGCAGAACCCATCTCTCCTCTTCTCATCTCATCGATTTTGATTGCAGAACCCATATTTGTTCTTCTCTCTTCATCTCTTGATTTCACAATTTGTTAATTTGTTAATTGGGAGGATGGACTTGTTTTTTGTTAATGTTTTTCACTTTTGTTACTTTAACCTTTAGAGGCTTAAAGTGTTGGTTTCCTTGAATTTTTTAGTATTTTTTGCAAGTATGTTTTCAAGGTAGTTAAACTCGCGATCCAACTCGTAGGATCGTACGACTTTGCGATCTTGCCACCCCTTCCCATGTTGAAACATGGCCGGAATTGGAATTTGGTGGGCGCGGCCAGGATCGCAGCGAAAAGTCCGCCGCTTCTGTTCTTGTTACACAGAGATGTTGCTCGCGGGTCGGATCCACGACCCGGTTCATTAAAATGACGATGACAGTAATTGAACATGTGAAACGCAGTCGTTTCTTTATTTTTTTTGTTACACGCTGACATTTCTTTTTTTCTTTTTTTTTCGCTTTGCCTTTTGCTTTTTTATACTCTGTAGTTTCTTTTGTTAACATATTTTCTGTTTGTTTTCAATAATTAATTTTTTTAAAGGGCATTTTCAATAATTAGTTAATAACCGATCATGTGATTTAAAAAAACCATACACATAAACAAAATAATATGAATAATAAGAAAATGTTTTTGGTCAAAAATAAATAAATAATAAGAAAATATTTTATGTTTGGGGAATGTTATATTATTTAATTTTTTTTCTTTTTGAGAGGGTTATATTATGTAATTAGCAAGTACACAATTTATTTTTTATGCATTTACATGAATTTATTGCCATACATATGTCAATTTATGAATTTGGTAGGATCTTACGATCCGTGTTACGATCCATCGATTCACGATCTTGTGACCCCTCTCCGATCTTACCTAGGATCTTGATTTTGACTACCTTGTATGTTTTATGTTTTGCTTAAGACTTGTGACTTTTATTTCAATCAAATTAGGAATACTTCATGAATTTTGAGTTATGTTTAAGGTATTTTAGTATTTTTTTTCAACAGTATTATATTTTAATATTAAATATATTAGTGTCCGCGTCACCGAAATAGCGCCCGCTACGCGCACGCACCCCGCGCCGCATCAATTTTTGGGGTGGCCGCGCCGCGACGCATTTCCGCTTTGACAACAAAGGATGACACTATCTATTTCAAAATCATTAAGCCATGAACTTCCATTTCTGTTAACAAAAATGTACGACGCCATATTTGAAGCCTTCTACCCTGCATTCAGCCATTCATCCCCAACCACTGCCTCAGGAACTAATGTAAGCATATGCACCTTTTCTTTACACATCTCCATTGATTGCTATTTGGACTATTGCTCGATGGGTATTGTTCATTCACCCAACTTAAGTTTGGGTCTCATACCAGTGTTATTTTGCATTTTATTTTGTGCTTTTTAATTTGTTTTGACTCAATTATTTCTATCTAGCTATAACTAAATCTGTTATGCAATTTAGGATTTCTTTTATATTTAGCTGCAGTGCTGTATAAAAGGGGCTTAACAGCTGCAACAACTAACAAGGGAGTTAAGTTTTCCTTAATAAGCGGTGTTTTACAATTTTTGTTGAATACACTCCAACTGATAGCCAAAAAATCTGCCCTCTATTGAGTTTGTTAGATCTCCTATACTGTTTGAACGCACTTTCACATAAAGTAAGATTTAACAAGGCTCACAAATCATTTCAGACCATGTTTTTGTTTAGTCACATTTGCCAACTCAACCAACACATACATGTGTGATTTATTAAAAGGCACATACCTTATCTTACTACCACATAAATCTAGCAGAAACATACATACAAAGGCTTACTCAGTAAAAACCACAATATATAAAGACACAGTGACACACACACAACATCACCATCAGCAAAAATAAAAAATAAAAAAATAACTGACAGGCACACACAAAATCATCATCGGCAAAAAAAACAATAAAAGTAGCCAAAATCTTTTCTTACTAGGTGGAGTCGGCTACATGGAACAATCATGTATAAGGAAAATTGACTAATAATGTAGCTCCAAATCCTTCTTGATGATTTAACCGTAATTTTCCACTACCTCAGATTATTAGACTATCTTCCATTCGGTCTAACCTCCTTATGCTACTTCTATACATGTTCTCCACAGTCCGCACAAATCCTATTCATCTACGACGAGACTCTATTATCTTTTCTAAACTAGTTAGTTTTCAACTTCCTCTCTAATTATTTCGTTTAAGTTTTTGTTTTGTCTTTTGTCACTGCTCATCCATTATAACATTGAGTATACTTTCTTGTATGATATATATGTACATCAACCATAAAATAAAATAAAAAGTAAAAAGACAAACAAAACTAAACAATACCTGGTAAGAAGGTCCGAAAGCTAACCCAGTTAGCTTGGATTGATCCTCTCTTGGTCTATTCTTAATCAACTCATCTTGCTTCACTTCAATCACTTCCACCGGAACATCCTTCCTACCTCTCTTCCCAGTAAACTTCAACATACTCTCACTAATCCCAGAAGGTTCTGGCTGCACCTCGGTTGCCGCTCCTGACCTATCAACCCAATTATTCCCATACTGCCCATAATCCTCGTAAGCACCACCGTAGCTCGCATATCCATCACTATTAGAAGCTGTACCCGTGCTAGCACCGGAACCATCATACTGATCCACAGAATATTGGTAATTCCCATAACTATCATACTGATCAGTGGCATATTGGTAATTCTCATAATCCCCAGCATTTTGCTCAACAGGAACATTGCTCTGCAAGGAAGCAGAGGCAGAACCACCACCGGAGCTTGTCTCTGGTGCCGGTGTACTAGTTTCAAGGATGGATCTTCTGCCAGAACCAGAGCTTGATTGAACACCAAGAGTGGAAGAGTTTCTAGGTGCTGGAATGGTGGATAAAAACGATTTGACAGTTGGAGTTTGAATAGAAGATTCCATATTTCTTCTTCTATTTCGTTCCTCTTCTTCTTCTTCGTCGTCTTCATCTTCGTCTTGGAGTTGGGTGGGTTTGGGTAAAGGAATAATAGGAGGTTTGAATTGAACGACCCTTTTGGGTTGAATTTGGGATTTAGGTTTAGGAACGGAAGAAATTTGGGTGAAATTGGAGGGAATAGAAGAGGGTGCGTCGATTGGAGTATCGGAAGAGGGTTGTAGTTTAGGAGGGGGGAGGGAATTGAAGAGGGAAGAGGAGGAAGAAGATGATGATTTTGGTTGAGGGAGGATAGAGAAGAGAGAGGAAGAAGACGACGTCGTTTTGGATGGGATTGATTGTTGGTATTCGTCTTCTTCATCTGAAGAGGCGTAGTTTGCTAGCAGAGAATCCATAGCTACGACAACGATAGGTTCAAATTCTTCTCTTCTAATCGAATCGATCAACCCTAATTATGCCTTTGCGCTGCCTTTTTTTTTATTTTTTTTTTTCAACTTTTTTTTTTACGGTTTTAACACTTCAAATATGTACCAATGGCAAAAGGAAGAAATGCTTAAATTAAATAACTATTTTTATGAGTTTTATTTAAACCGGTTTTTTATTTCAACCATTATCTTTTAAACAAAGTTATAACAAAAATATGAAATAATGCAAAAATCTTGTTTAAAAAATTAAACTATAATAAATGGCCCATGTAGCTTGAGTCAAAACATGATTTTTATTTTGAAATTTATTTTTTAACTCACTTTTTCATAAATGTATCAAACAAATATTGATCTTAAATCATAAACATTCACAAACGTACGATTGCGTGAGTGCTAAAAATATCAATTGAAGTCACTTTCAATCCAACATAATCCTCGATCAATAAATACTCTTAGAAAAATAATTTAGAAGATATTGAATATTTTAATTCAATTATGTGATATGATACTAATATAATTATGTGAGACGATTGAAGTCATGCTTCAAGTTCATGAAGTGGCAATTCAATGTTAGAAATGTTCAATAAAGAGACGTTCAATCTCCAACTTTTAAGTATGAAGAAAATTCGACTAAAAAATATAATCTACTCTGTGTTTTCCCACAAGTTGTCTACCAAGCATTATTGGTGCTAAAATAATGGTAAGAATTTCATACCAATAACACGGTAACTAAAAAAAATGTTCAATCGATGGACAAGTGAAAAACATCATGAATTTTTTATATTTATTTATCATTTTGGATTTTAAAGAATATACATTGAAAACAGTGACGGATCCAGAAATTTTAATAAGTGGGGTCGATATTGTTTATCATAAATATTTATACAAAAATATATAAATCTTTAACAAATAAAATAGTGTCATCATTATCATCAAGAGAAATTAGAGATTACAAAAAATATGTCATCATATATCAGTCTCTATAAATACTACCATAACTCAGAGATTACCAGATATACCGGTGTTTATGAATGTTACTAAACAATAATTCAAAAATTGATGTCCATACAATTACGCATTCGATTTTTTGACAAAATTCGTAGCAAAGAAACTCATTTCAACAATTATAGTCATACAATAGTAACTTTTGTAGTAGAAAGTATGAGTTATACCACACCATCCGGTCACTATTATAAACAAAACTTTGCATTTTAGATTCATCAAATTAATAACGTATATGATATTTATTATAGACCACATACATCATTTAATTAATAAATCTAAAATATTGATTTTTGCTTATAATAGTGACCGGAGGGTATACAATTTTAACAAATATAATTTAAAATGAAATTACAAATATGACATTGCTTTACCTCAGGTGTATTAGTTTGGTTACATGGGGTCAATGTAATATTTAAAGTGGGGTCAACTTGTAAAATCATGCTATAATTAGGTGAAATAGAAACCAAAGAGTGAGGTCAAATGACCCCAATAAGCTTGATATGCATTCGTGCCTGATTGAAAATATGAAGAAGTTTTACATATCAACTAATCAATCAGACTCTTAAAAAGAGAAATATTATGAACACCCTCTCTAACACGCACTCTTTCATTGAGTGAAACTCATATGGGTTTCACCACTTCATGTGGAATCCATTTTAAGGTAAAAATAATACTCAAGTATAAAAGTGTCCCCTTGTAAAAAGCATCTTCTTTGTTTTGTACATGTTGACGTAGTTGAATTAGGAGCGGTGACCCTGCTTTTGTGACCCTGCTTTTTGGGTATAATAAAAACTTCTTCTGTAATATGTAATATATTACCACATTTTTCTTTAATTTTATAATATTATCTTATTCTTTAGTTGAATGCAATAATACTAAATATGGTATTGCCGATAAGTGCCCTAAGAATATTTGTTCAAGATTAAAAAAGTTACATTTTAATGTGTTGAATACACAACTTTCAAGATAAAACTTACATTTAAAATTTTTTATAAGTTTCCTTAACGCACTTGTTAGCATTTCCCTACTAAATATTACAAAAGAAATTTTTATTATACCTGAAAAATAGGGTATCACTCCTAATTCAGCTATGTCAACATGTACAAAAAAAACAGCTTTCTATAATGGACACTTTTATGTTTGGCCCACATAGATTTCACCCAATAAATGAATGGTGTCAGAGTGAGTGTTGAAAAGAGAGTGTCCCTAACACTCATTTTTAACAAATGTTTGGATTAGAGAAGCAAGAAGCTTGAAATAACATGTTTTTTTAATTAAATAATTATGTAATCATTTTATATTTTTAAAAACAATACCAAACACTTTAATTCAACTAGACTAACTTTTCAACTATAAGTCATCTATCAACTAACTTACAGCTTAATTTTATCGGATTTAGATTCGCTCCTTTGAAAATTCTCTCAAGTGAAATCTCATCCATCAAACATGAGAAAGAAATTGATTATTAAATTATAAAGAAAAGTAATTAAGAGAATCCAAATCCAATTTTATCAAATGTAACTTCAGTATCCAGTCCCAATTTTCTATTTTTATTCTTGGTCGAACATAAAGACCAGTCCCAATAAAAACAGGTCGTTTTGTACTTCCTATAAACCTACAATTTCCCAAACAGTAGTAATAAGGGAATTCGATATTTTTCATGTCGTCACAATGAAGGTGATTAAATGCAACAGAAATTACTGAAAATATGAAATGGATAACACTACAAATATTTTTCATAATATAATATTTGGAGAGTCTCAAAATTGGAGGGTCTTGCCCCTACAAAGAGGATAATTCCTTGCTAATTTTTAAGATCCTAAAAAACACGGTTTCTTGCCACATCCACTGGTGACGTAGTACACCATCAGCCTTCATCTAGGAAAAAAAGAAGAAGAGATTCAGCCTTCATTACAGTTAAATGCGCAGGTCCAGTTAAATCCAAAAAATACATCGACATGAACATCAAACACAACATATGCCAAAGGAAAATGGATTTCCTATTATTAGGTCAAGCAATATATAACCATTAGAGAATCCACCCTCTTTGTTGAAGGTGAATGGCCAAACTTTTAAAGGAGGAAACATGTTACCTACTCAGACTTCGAACTTTATCTTCTTTGGGGCAGGCTGGAGGTTACCCACCTGTAACAGCAATTAGACATAACATGGTAAAAATTAGAGACATGGACAATGAAAACAACAAATATCAGTAAAAGAAAGGCAAAAAAGCTCACAATCTGGGGACATTCATAATCAATGCCAGCAGCCTCTATCATTTTCCGACGTTTTTTGTCACGTTTCATAACCCTATCAACCAACTTTTTGTGTTCTTCCAATGTTCTTTCCTGAAACGACAGCAATAATGAATGCGCTTTCTTTTTATACAGAGCACCATCCTAACACACAATACAAAAGATGTACTTCCTCCTCACACTAAATACCTTGTCATGTCGTTCCCGTTCAATTTGGAGAGAGTCCAGAGGCTTATAACGATAATTGAATCCTCTCCATCTACAAAGAAAAACTTTACATTTTAAGTTATTCTTCTTCATGAAATTCAGGAAAGAAACAAATCTTTTAAACTTCGGCACGACTTCTAATAAACCATTAGTTCAGATTCATTTTGAACACATAGTTCTGTTACATGCTACTATTGTTTTACAATTTCTGTTATGTTGGTTTGTAATTGTATTTTGTACAGTATATCATTATATGACCTTGAGCCTTCTTTCCATAACTGATTGCCGATGGCTTTAGGTGCTTCAAGTGGCGAGGATTCTTTTATTGGCATAATTGAACAGTATCAACTTTCAAGTGTGCTCAAAAGCTAATAATTGTCCTCTTCTTTATAAATTAATAGTTGATTCCTTTTTTTTAACAGAATTAAACAGTATCAATACAAATAGCAGTATATTGAAGTTTCTCTCTTATCCTCTATTTTCCTTCTTTCTGATTTCTAACAAACCTAAACTGAATGACCAGATATGTCCTCTTACATCTTACACAAGGCAGGAAAATGGTCGAGAGCGTTGGTCTTTTTCAGACATACGGTGTATTTGGTTAAAAAATAGTTTTCCTACCAACTATTAGAATTTCCTTCCTGAAAATTGTGGGATATGATAGGTTTCCTACCGACTATTAGAGTATGGTATCTCATCTATTTAAAAGTCTCTCATTTATTTTGGGAGAAGGGAACAAAATAAGCATAGTGTATAGTGTAACCAACATATCATCGCACAATGCAACCATAATCATAAAGATGTTTGTTGAATATCTAGAGGGATAGGTAAGCTTTTGTGCTGATTTACCTTTCCTTTCATATAATTCTAGTCAAACCCCCCACCCAAGGATTGTTGATTTCTTATTTTCTCAAAATAAACTCTCTTTTAAGTTCTCTAACACAAGAGAAAGAAACAAAGAAATAAGGAAGTAATTGCCAACTTACAAATTGGGATGAACATCTTCCGAAGGAACCACAAAAACCTGAAGAAGGTGTTCGAAAAGCAAATAATTGTGCATAGTATCAGCAACAATTTTTGCTACCTCAGGAGATTCAAATTGTATGAACCCAAAATGTCTTGATTTTCCAGTCTTTTTATTCCTGGCAATTCTCAATCTCTTGATGGTACCGAATTGTCCAAAATAAGCTGCAAAAACCAATTAATTGATAAACACACTCCTTCAAAAAAAAAAACAAAAACAAAAACTGTAAGCACCTACCATCCATCTCCAACTCATAGAACCCGTGTGGAATGCGACCAATGTATAAAACAGGGGAACTATTTTCCAGGGGTTTAAGTTCAGGAAGTTTGCGGGCAGGACCACAATCCAACGGCTGAAACAAAATCAAAAAATTAACAAATGATGAAAAAAATAGGTAGAAAATTGAGAGAAAAAGTGTGTTATTATAAACAATGAGACATACCAAAAAATCAGCAGCAGGGTGAGATGGTTTAACATTGATCCTTTTCAAACTCTTGTGCATGGCTTTCTTTGCCTTGGTGCCCATTTCACTGCTCAAAATCGTAGAAGCAACTACATAAACGAATTGAATTGGACAATGGAACAATTTAAACTTGTGTTGAAACCCTAAACATGGTAATGAGAACAAACCTGATACGGTAGACGGTGGCTGAAGGTGTGATAGCGGTGCTGACTGCGCTCGCTAGGGTTCCTTCAGAGTTCTCAGCACAACAAAATTTCATTAATCAAGTACGCTAAGGATATTTTTGTAGTTTTCGTTATTTCTTTTTACAAAAACATTTTCACTTTTTAGTGAAATACTAACAAATATCCACTTTTTCCTTAAAAAAAAAACAAATATCCACTTTTTAAGAGTAAAAAAATATATTTGAGTAATTTCTTTATTTAAAATGTTCTGAGAGCACTCGTTAGCAAAACCCTAATTTTTAACTAGAGACCCTTTGTTAAAAAAACTAGAAAAACCTATTCGTTTTTATATTTTGTCAAAACAAATTTATGAATTTAACTCTTGACTAGATTTTTGACCCCGTGCTCCGCACGGGTTTATTGTAAAGAGATGACATACGAATCATAAAATGCAATATATAATTGGTAACGGTGAAAAAAATAACACATGATAATCCATAGTAGACAAAATAAAACACTTCATAAAATGTATGAAATATGAAAATATTATAAAAGAAAATCCGGTAATCCTATCAATAATTCGGTAAAAGAAATATGAAATTTTCAGTACATTGGTATGTAGTTTCATCACACATTACGAAATACTTCCTCATATACGAATTAGACGTTACACTGGTATCTTCACCATCTTCATCAGTGATCAATATCTTTAGTCCTTCTTTGGATGTAACTCTTGAAACAACAACATACGACTGTCTGTAAGAAAATACAGATGTTGATAGATATATACCAGCATGGTTAAGCGACTGTCTTTGACTTTTGTTAATTGTCATTGCAAATGAGCAAATAATACAGTCAGAGGAAATTGTCTTCGTGAGGTTAAATTACTGTTAACCTAATAAAGCAAATGAGAGGAAAAATATTATGTTAAGTTATATTAGGTTAAGTTGTTGCAGACCTAAAAAAATTAATAAATACGGATAAGGATGTTAATATTGTGATCTCGTTTCCTTAAGGCTCTGTTTGGATAAGCTGAAACCAACGAAACGGGACAAAATGAAGCGGAATGGAGCAGAACGGAATGAAATAAAAATTCCATATTTTATGACGGAATGAAACTAATTTCCCACTCCATTGTTTGGGAAGTAGACGGAACGGGAAGTGTTATAACTTTTTTATTCCATTTTTACTCTTTAGTTTAAAATATCAATTTGTTGAATTGTGAACTCAATTCAATCAATATATGGTTATTTTGGTATCAAATAACACCAGAATAAACAAGTACTGACACCATAAATTCAATATATTTTTACGAAAGTTTTTTTTTAACGAGCAACTTCTTGAGTTTCAAATCAATACATATTCATACTATAAAAACAACAAAATATATAGTACATTCCTAAATATATATATATATATATATATAGTACATAATAATGGTTCCTGCATAATATACAATAGTTGTATTTCCATTTGGTAGCTTAAACTTCATAGGTTTTTTTTTTTTTTTATTAATTAACT
>Ga0228711_1005209_pt1 | contig 19847 bp, 12 predicted proteins | sample MedpolnodulmetaG_2_FD_177996 | JGI IMG/M metagenome (GOLD analysis project Ga0228711, IMG submission 177996) | Root nodule microbial communities from Medicago polymorpha collected in Santa Monica, California, United States - brown nodules | ecosystem: Host-associated > Plants > Roots > Nodule... | reverse complement strand
TTTCAAAGTTTCAAGTCAACGCTATCATGTCATCTCAAGTGGGTTACACAAGTTTGATTATAATATTTGTTAAGAATATTTCAGTTAATAAATAATAATATAATATATAGGAAAATACTTCTTTTGGTTATTTAAGTTTGACAAAAATACCGGATTAGTTCTTTCAGTTTTTTAAGTTTCAAATAAGTTCTTTAAATTTGTAAAAAAAATAAAAAATTCTTTAAGTTTATCTAAGTTTCAAACAGGTCCTTTAAGGTTTTTTATGTTTCAAATAAGTCATTTAAGTTGTTAATCTAATGCACCTATTTTAAGTTTTTTGTGTTTTTAAATTTCTAATAAATCCTAAAATAGGTAATAAGAACATGTTTAAAACTTAAAGGACTAATCCATTAATTTTATCAAACCAAAAGAGATATTTTGCCTAATATACATCCATATAAGTATGTAGTACATCAATCGATAGATTTGATTTTTAAAAAATGTTTATCGACGGATTTAGTTAGATTGTCATAAGTAAGAATCTTGGTCCTTAAGAAGATTATCATAGAACGGAGGTTAGTCTTAGTAAGATTGTCATAGATAAGAATCTTAGTTCTTAAGAAGATTATCATATAATGGAAGTCAGTCTCAGTAAGATTATCAAACAATCCCTTCAGAAACTCACCTAAATTAACAACAAATGGAATGAACACAAATCATTCACACCATTGCAATTATAGCAATGTTCCTTTACGAAAATTGTAGTTTTTAAAGATATTCTTTTATCGCAATTATAACAATGTTTCTTTTACATAACATGTCATTTATACATTTATGTTATGATGTTACTAATTACTATTAGAGTAAACAATAAAAGATCATAGTTAGGCAGGTCGGGGATGGTAGAACAACGATGTTTTGGGTGGATCCGTGGTTAGGGGATATTCCGTTAGCAACGCCTTTTGCAAGACTTTTTGAGTTATCTGAAAATAAACTAGCTACGGTGTCGGAGATGTATACATTAGGTTGGGGGGAGGGTGGTGATGCGTGGAAGTGGAGGCGGAGGTTGTTTGCGTGGGAGGAGTTGTTGGTGGGAGAGTGTGTGGAGCGGTTGTCTGTTCTTGTTTTGCAAGGTGGCTTGGGTGATAGGTGGGTGTGGAAACTTCACCCTTCCAACAAATACACTGTTCAATCTGCTTATTCCTACTTAACAGCGGTTGACATCAATATTACTGAGGATTTTCATCATTTTCTATGGCTTAAAGCGGTTCCGTTAAAGGTTACTATTTTTGTCTGGCGACTTTTTCTGAATAGACTGGCTACAAAGGACAATTTGCGGACGAGACATGTTCTGGATGTTTCACAGGTATCTTGTGCGGCTTCATGTGGGGCTGTAGAGGATAGAGACCATTTGTTTTTTAAGTGTGATCACTACGGTTGTTTGTGGCTTCTAATATCCCATTGGCTTGGTATCGATACGGTTCTTCATGGCGATTTATATGCTCATTCATATCAGTTTTCTGCTCTTGGAGGGTTCTCAAAGAATTCAAGGACAGCTTTCTCTATTATTTGGATTTCGACCTTATTTGTTATCTGGAAAGATCGTAACGATAGAATTTTTGATAATCATTTTGTTCAGCTTACGGGACTTCTTGAGAAGGTTAAACTCCAAACATATTGGTGGTTGAAAGCGAACTACATGACGTTCGACTTTGACTACCCCTTTTGGAGGCAAAACCCTTTATGTTGTTTTCAAGCTGTGTTGTAATTTTTTTGGCTTATTTGGTTGTTGGTAGCCTGACTGTTTTGTTCGTAAACTTCTAACAATTACCTCTAGCACGCCTTGTGCTTAAGGGGATGTTTGTTATTCTTTTAATATAATTTGCTTAGCTTATTAAAAAAAAAAAAGACATATAGACATTCAAAAGTTGAAACAATTAAAATATAGTAAAAATTATTTCATTACACCGAAGCTTTCCACATATATAATCTCACTCTTAGTTGCAAGTTTGCAACATTGATATTTTGTTCTATTTTATGGGTTTTCTTTTCTTCTATGATATGAGTACCATTGTTCATTCATGAAATATTTTATTGGGTTAATAGTGTTTTACCCCCATGTAATATAGGTCATTTCTGCTTTTACCCACTGTAAAAGTTTTTTTTTTAGATTTCGTCCTTGTAATTTAAAGATTTTTTGTTTTGGACCTTTATGAATTTTGATTGTACAAAATCGAAGATATGGCAGGGGGTAAACCGAAATTTGCTCAAATTACAAGGGGGTAAACCTAAATTTGCTCAAATTACAGGGGGTGAAATTTTCCGTGAAGGTCCAAAACCAAAAAATCTTCAAATTACAAGGATGAAATTCAAAAAAAATATTTTACAGAGAAAAAACCGAAAATGTCCTATATTACAGTGGGGTAAAGCACTATTAACCCTTTTTTATTTTTACTTAATTTAACTTATTGTCATTTTAGTCTTTCATAAAAATACAAAGGTCAAGACAGTAGGTAATTTTGTCCATATTTTAGTTCCTTTTCAAAATTAGAACATACAAATCCAATTGATTTATATGCATATTATGTTATTTCGGTGTGTTGTTGTTATTGTATCATTATAAGTAGAAATTCTAATTCTTATATATTCTTTAAAAAAAAGTAGAATTTCTTATATATAAAGAAAAAGATCATTTTGAATGACATCATTTTTTTTTATCTTAATCCGTTTTAAATTTTCTTTAGGGATCCGTTTCTAATATTTTTTAATATCATAAAATATTTTAGAGAATTCTTACTCCAAAAATATAATTAGCCGGTGCGACTTCCAGTGGCGGTTCTAAGGCTCGGCGAGCCCGGGCACTTGCCCGGGCTCCGGCCAATTTTTTTTACAATTTCTTATGTAAATCCCCTGAATTTCTTATATAAACCCCAATAAATTGGGCAATTTCTTTAGATTTTTTATTATTTGCTTGCAATTTTTTATGTAAACCCCTATAAATGTGTTGCATTTTTTTTTGCCCAGACTTTATAATAATCCTGGCTCCGCCACTGGTGACTTCAAATGTTTTTTACATCGAAGTTTTTAGGAATTTATAATAACCAATAATCTTAGATATTACATTTGGCGCTAATGTTTTTATTTAGAGATTTCGAATAACGTTTCTTTCTTCCAATTGTTAATTTACCGTTTTTAGTATTTGTATGTTTTTAATGAAATATTTATCTATTTTAACATATATTAAACCATAAGACCGTGTGTCGCACAGATCGACCGTCTAGTATAAAAGAAAACCATAATTTTCACTTACAATAAAATAATGAACAAAAATGGAGTATTACGAATATAACTATATGGGTGTACTTCACTTTTTTACAAACCCAATACTATAGAGAAAGTCATCAATATTTTACTATAGAGAAAGTCATCAATATTTCAATAGTCATCCATATACCCTACACGCATTCACTTATTAACAAGATATTCTACACCACATTCATAGTATTTGTAAAGTCATCAAGATATCAAGTATTACATGTGAATACAAACAAACTAATAAAAATATAGAGGGACCATATCAAAGAAAAACGAAAAAGGAAACAGTATGAAAACATATTTTCAAGATATTCTAACCTGTAGTTTGAAACGTGAATGGAAGAAGAGATGATGATTTCAATTGCAGCCGCAACCTTCTATCAACTATGAATGGTGAGAAAGTTTTGATTAAAGGGTTGAATATAACTAGTATGTTGTATCCCGTGCGATGCACGACAAAGATTAATTTTGATTGTTTGCTACAAACATTAAATTTCCATGACTATATTTATTAAGTATGAATGTTATTATTATTTTTATTATATTGTCATATCTTTAACACAAAAACGTCATGCGGCCGAAAATTAAACACCAAAAATAGGTTGAGGTTTTCTTTAGACCGACAATGAAGCATCATGAGCAACAACGTGACAAATATCACAAAAATGCAATCACAGCAACAAATCATAAACGTAGTTAATTGACCAACAGATCAAAAATGTGGTTAATTGAAATTGAAATTTAACACATTTGTGTAATAATAAAAAAATCACACATTTGTTAACTTACAGCGGAATAAATACTACACAAATACAATAATAAATTAGACAGAATACAACCCATAGTCACGAGGTACATGTTAATAAAATTATATAAAAAAAACGCAAGGCAGCTGTAACATTTGAACCACTTATACCGAGATCAAAATGCATCAAGTTACACAATGACATAGGTGAAAAAAAAGAAAGAGCATGACAAATATGCATCATTAAATCATCTAGCGATTGTCGCTTGTCACATTTTTTGCTTACAAGCTTACAAGCACGCAGCACAACCACTAGGCTACCAAAACTTAGTGACTACATTTTTTTTTTAAGGATACTTAGTGACTACATTTAACATCACAAATATATATTCCAATATTTTGGGCTTCTTACACAAAAATATATTTTAAGACCTCTATAAATTAGAGGTTCAGCTCCATATAACTGTTTGTACCCTCTCAAAGACGCCCCTGCTCTATCCCATACATGTGCGAAGCAGCAGATTTTGAGCATGAACATCAATAGTATATGGCTATACTATTATTTTTCTTTTGACTTTTTAAAATTTTAATAACTAAAGCTGAAAATATTCTATTTTCTAAGTAATTTCTTCGAAGTATCTTCAAGGTGCAATAATCCACGGTACTAGCATTTTTATCTTCTTTTTTTTGGGTCAATAGCACTCTTATACTACCTCCACACCAACTACTAGATTTATGGAAAATAGCACTAAATAATACAAAGTGATTAAAAGTTCAAATAATTATTTTTAAATATAAAATAAATTTTTTATTTCTTAACTAGTACTATTGAGAGAAAGTTAACATAACCTGAAAAGGAAAATGCTAAGAAAAAGTTATAGCGCTAGCTATAATGCACTTTGTTACGTGAACAGTAAAAAGTATTGGTTATATATACAAACCCAACCCAAACAAAACTACTACCTCAACTCTAAAACTGTTTGTTATACATACATAGATTATTTGTGTCATGTCTTATTACTTATCCATGCTAGTTTTGTTTCTGGCAGTTATCTCTCTTACCATTACCAATGGTCGCAATTACAGTCCACCAACTGGAATACCACATATACACTCAAAGAAAACTCCTATGATTAAACCTCCTGTACCTATATCGGTCCCAGGCGTACCACATATACATCCTCCAAGGCCATCTCGACCACCTCCCTAAGATGTAAGGATTCAGAATGCACAGCAGCAAAGAAGCGTATTGTTATAATCCAATATTAATTAATTAGTATCCTGTTTTTATGTTTGGATGGTCATTTTTTTCCTTTATTGTGGTTTAGCCTTGTTTCTTGTGTTTAAAATAAATCATCCAGCAGCAAATTAAAGGTAATATATTATGTATCATTGAAATATTTTACACATGTTTGTTGTATCATTAGTATACATTTAATTATGTTTTTTAAGAAACAAAACTAGTCCACCTAATTATATACTGAAAAGAATCGAACGTGATATCTTAAAAGAAACACACTCATATGTCTCATGTCAACATCAGCAAACCAACCCAGTTAAGGTTTAATTTTATATATGTGAATTTCAAATTTAACGTTGAGAAGTTGAGAATTTGGAATATTGGAGCCAAAAGAGCTTCAAAGCTTTGATTAAGAAAAAGATTCATATAGATACATTTTAATAAAAAAATGGGTAATGAGTACATGGAATGTCTTATTTATAGATCTCACGTTGAATTTACAACCTGCGTAAGTTAACTCACGCTGAAGTCCTACAAAGTGACTTAAGGGTGGAATGAATGTTAGTTTTATTCCTTGCAGTTTCAGTTATCACTCTCACCAAGCATCAAATACACGCGCAACCCAATGGTGGACTGACCGATTACCAGACACCGACAATTGATGATCCCAATCCCAGTCCTCATGTTCGTCTTCATTTGACAAAGGAAACAGTATGCAAACATATTTTCAGGGACCACCACGGGTAGAAAGATATAAAACTTTTGATAAAAGGGTTGAATATGATAGTAGAATTGAAGTCAAGCTAGGTCAAGGCAAGTAATAAAAGGTAGACATTAAATTGGAGTATATTTGTTCCCGTGAGCTTACCTCAGTTGGTAGAGACATTGCATAATATATGCAGGGGTCGGGGTTCGAACCCCGGACACTCCACTTCTCCACATTTAAAATGTGTGAGCTACAGCCACTAGGCTACTAGACAAAAAATAAAAATTGGAGTATACTTTAACAAAGTGCTGACTTGGCACTTACCGGTCAAAGATAACAGGTGATGGAATTAAAGAATGGAAAAATAGTGTAAGGAAGCTAAAAAAAAAGGAAGTTTCCAGATGAAAAGTAGCACTTTTTATGTTTTTGAAATGTTGGCAGCACAAGTTCCAATGTAATACTTACTACATTAGCTTCCTTAACCAGTAACATTACCCTTATTTTATTATTTTTTTCAACCTTGTATGCCAAAAAAATTGCAAATCTGACCCCTTTCACATTTATTTTCCAAAATGACCCACTTACTATTTTTGTTGGTTTTTTTTTTGTCGTTTTCCTCAATACCGTTATTTGAAACAGCGGGAATGAGCCCCCCTCTCTGACACATGTCTTTGCGTGACAGACGTGACAGGTTTGAAATGGCGGGATTGAATATTTGTTTTTTTTCTTTTCGTTTTTTTTTTTGCCAACATCTGTATATTTAAAACACAAATAATAATAAATAAAAACATATAAATGATAATGATAATAAATATTAATATATTAATTTAAAAACACTAATTATTTTATTCATAAGAAATAAAAACAAAAACTACTTTCTCCACGGCATCCATTTATGCCAATGTAAATTATGACCTCCTGTAGCACATAATTTATATTTTTTATTTCGTACGGGTCGTCGGTTTTACTCTTCCTTTTCCTCGTGCTCTTCCTGTTCCACATTATCATCAAGAATTTCAGCATCATCATTAGTTTCCATAATGACTTCATTTTGCACTTGTAGAGCTGAGTTGATCCATATTTAATTAACGAAGTCATCGTCATTAAACCCTACTGCCAAACTTTCTATGGTATTAGTTTGCGAATTTTGTCATTGAGGTGCGTAGTTTTGTATGGGGATAGTTTACAATGTGTGGAGGGGTTGGTAGGTTGAACGAGGAGTATTGTAAACCAGTTGTCCATGTCGACGGGACGTGGTTGTATGGCAAGTACAAAGGGACATTGTTGCTTGCGGTAGCGCAAGATGGAAACAACAAAACGATTCCAATCACCTTTGCGCTTGTCGAAGGTGAGACAAAAGAGGGATGAAGGTTTTTTTTAAAAAAATCTAAGGAGGCACATCCAACAAGGACGATCCGTCTGCATGGTCTTCGACATACATGAATCAATTAAGCATTCAATGACCCAAGGAATGGTTGGCAAGAAACTGGTATACCTTCTCAGTCCGTGAGATCGTCAACTACAGGGAGGGAAGACCAATGAGAACTTTCAAGGATGACCTACAAGAGGGATGGTGTGATTGTGGAAAATATCAAGCTTTACATTTGTCTTGTTCTCATGTCATAGTTGTGTGTTCTTCATTTCACCATGACTACACAACCCTTATTCCAGTTGTGTTAAAAAACGAGAGTGTTACTCCATCTACAACACAACATTCAAAGTAGTCCACGACAAGAGTTATTGGCCTCCATACGACGGTCATGTGCTTTGCCATAATCCAAACATGCGAAGACTAAAGAAAGGTCGACCCAATAATACTCGCATAAGGACTAAAATGGAGGGGGGGTGGTAGAGAGGACTCCGACACCGAGACAATGTGGGTTGTGTTGGCATACTGGTCATATTAGGAGAAATTGTCAGAGTATAAATAACCGGTAATTAATAACGCTATGTATTATGTGTTCAAATAAATTAATATTTATTATCATTATCAATAATGTTTTTATTCATTATTATTTGTGTTTTAAATATACATATGTTGGAAAAAAAACAAAAAACGGAAAGAAAAAAAAAACAAATATTCAATTCAATCCCGCCATTTGAAATGGCGGTAATGAAAAAATATCAAAAAAGAAATGGTCAAACCTGTCACGCGCAGATATGTGCTAGAGAGGGGACTGATTCTCGCCGTTTCAAATGGCAGGAATGAGGAAAACGACAAAAAAAACTCAACAAAAATAGAAACTGGATCATTCTGAAAAATAAATGTGAAAGGGGGTAAGATTTGGAATTTTTTTGGCATATAGGGTTGGGAAAAAAAATCTCCGGATCAGTTATTTTATGATATTACTTAATAAGTATCAATTTTTTCCAACCATGTATACCTTATAAAAAAATTACAAAATAGATTTCACAAATAATTCTATGTCATTACATTTCAACAAAATTTATTTATTTTATTATGATTAATGAAATAAGAGCTGCAAAAAGTGAAGAGAGAGGGTATTTCCATAGCCACTCTTCTCCGCAATCACCCAAATATTATATTCCACAACGGAGTTGCCTATTTAATATGGTGCTAAATAGATGAAGTACTCACCATGTTGAATGTTCTAAATCTATTTTTAAGTAACATCCATATCTTTTCCATGTGCAATGTTCTGTTTTTTAAGTAATTTCTTCGAATTTTCGTAAAAAAAAAAGAAGTAATTTCTTCGAAATATCTTCCAGGTGCAATATTATCCACGGTACTAGCACTTTTATCTTTCTCTTTTTTTTGTCAAAATGGCACTCTTCTCTTTTGCCTCCACTCCACCTACTACATTTATGCAGGACAGCAGAAGTGATTAGCGTGAATTCACAAGTTACGAAATTTGTAGGATAGAAACATTTTTTTTAAAAATTGTCTATTTAATTACTCTGTCTATATATAGACACATCCTACCGAAACAAAAATACTACCTCAACTGTAAAGCTGTTGTTATACACATACAGACTATTTGTGTTATGTCTTGTTACTTATTCGTGCTAGTTTTGTTCCTGGCAGTTATCTCTCTTACCAATGGTCGCAATTACAATCCATCAACTGGAAGACCACATATACACCGTCCTCCGTTGTTTAAACCTCCTGTACGAAAACCGATAGTGGTCCCAAGCGCACCACATATACACCCTCCACAGCGATCTCGACCACCTCCCATGATGTAAGAATTCAGAACGCACAGCAGCAAACAAGCGTATTGTTATATTCCAATCTTATGTTTTTATGTTTGGATTGTCATTTGTTTTTCTTTATTGTGGTTTTTTTTTTTGTAGTAGCAGGTGTTTAAACTTCGGACCTTGCATATTTTATGCATTGTCCCAACTAACTGAGCTAAACTCACTAGGATAATCTTTATTGTGGTTTATCCTTGTGTCTTGTGGTTTAGCATTTGTTTAAAATAAATCATCCAACAACAAATTAATGGATTGTTGAAATATTTTACACTTGTTATCGTATCATTTGATTTTGATTTTATAAGATGTCAAATTGGTCTACTTAAATTTGCATCAAGAAGAATCAAATCTAAGACTTTGAAAGGAGCACATTCCAATGTCCAGGCCAACACCATCAAACTAGCCCACCTAAATTTGCATCGAGAAGAATCGAAATTGAGACTTTGAAAGAAACACACTTGCATGTCCAAGCTAACATCACCATCAGACCAACTCAAACTACGTTTAATTTTTACATGTGGATTTAAAATTTGATGTTCAGAAATTGAGAATTCTTACTTCATCTACTTTAACATCCCACTCAAACTCGGATTGGGATTTTGTGATGTATTAAAGCACACGGTTTTCACGCTATACTAAATCTCAGCCATTAATTAAAGATCGAAAGGTCCAAATCAATACAATTATAAAATCATTCAAAACAATATCAGCCACACGTTTTAGATCGGATGGTCTTCATCTGTTACGGCATCCTGCCGTAACAGCTGGAAATTCAAATCCCTCAAACTCAAGTAAGAGAATTCTTACTTAAATTTGAAATACAAATCCAAAGCCCATAACCAATCGAAGTTTGAAATGGGTAGTTCTAGTCCTTCTAACTAAACAACAACACATGATAAAAGGTCATCTGAAGAATCATGGGTATGTATGTCTTCCTGGAAATGGTCCATGCTTAAAAGTCAAATATGTCGGCTCTACAGTTTTCATACTACATCTAGGCTCCACTCCTAGTTTTTTTACATAAAATTGTTTTATGGGTTGACCTCTCTCAACAAATGTTTTATGAAAAGACGTGAGGTAATAAAACTTTGTTACCTTTTTGTTTCAATTAACAATGCAGTTGAATTTTGTGTAGAATGTCATATGGGAAAGTTTGAGTTTTCCTTCTCATCCCTCTGATACCATAAATGGTTTCGAGCCACAGTTCTGCTGAGAGACAATTGAAAAATAAAAATAGAGAGAAAGATAAATCTCTAAAATGTTTTGAAATTGAATTCCGAATTGATCGTTTAGCTAACAGGGCTCGGGCGCATAATGTACGGTGATGTAGTTACAGGTTACAGCAGTGACATATGTAAATAACTCCAACTGAAACTAACTAACAGAAAGTCTAGTCACTAATCTGCTAATTACAATTTCATCACATGTACAGTACAGATAATATAGAATGTATACTCTAACAGGTTGGTTATGTGATGAGTTGCATGAAATCAGCTCTGTTACTGTTTGTTTAGAGGCTAATTGTTAATTGTTTGTTAATGTTAGTTACAAGTTATTTAAGAAATAAGGTATGTTGCCAATAAATAAGAGGGAAGCCTTAGAGAGTGATCTATGTTGCCATTTGTACAACTTGAAGGCCTTCAGTTTATTGAATACTTTAGGATTTTTACCGTCATTCCAGCAACACGAGTTGGTTCTGTCCCGACGTTAGCATCAATCATAATACATTAGCTTCCTTAGGATTTGTTCATTTGCATTTCAGGATCATAAACGCGAAAATAAAAAGCAAACAATAAAGTTCCCATAAAACATGTTCCGCTGCGCAGGATGTACTATGTTAGATAGAGAAAGGCTCAGTCAATCAATTGCATAAAATCATTGGAGGACCTGAGGAGATCAAATTACCTGTATTTCTTTGAGGAGAAGTCTCACTATAACATTGAAGGAATCCACAATTTCAACCTCGGAAAATTTAGAAATAAGATGTTGTATGTCAGCTTTTATCCTTGTTTGCCTCCACAATCTATCTTGATCTTGCTCGGTAACCGCACGTCTTCTTTGAAATCATGGCTTAAAGTTGTGTCCATTCAAGAACCGCCTGATGAGGAGAATTCAACCAAATCAAGTGCCGAGTAGAAATTTAATCAGTACAGAACTTCAAACTTAGTGCAAATGAAAGTACATGAAAAATGGGAAAAACAAGATGATAACCTGTATAAGTCAAGCCATTTAGATAATAACATGTACAATAATATGCACCGCGTCAATCGGCACATAAATGATTGAGAACCACATTACATAGATAGGTCACAGATATGGTCCATATGATCAATGAACAGAGAACTAGACTAGCCTTGTTCTCCATGTTGTTGAAATCCCACTCTTTTACGCGAGCAATCCTTACATAGGTGAACAACATTAGATACATCACATCATTTATGTACATCTTTTTTTATTCCTTTTGTTGGGATGCAATTCATGTTGATATTTAAATGTTGAGAAACATGTAAATTATGAAAACTTTGTATTGATAGTATTGAACAATCTTAAAAATGAGAAAAGTTGAAGTAAAAGATTACATCAAAGTCTATTTATAAGCATGCATTAACTACAAAGGTACTTCAAAATGAAATAAAATAGGAAGAGGAAGAAATCAGACCATTAAGCAAAAGCTACAACACATGCTTAACCATTGAGCCTAACTCATCCTTACAAAACCGGTTTGTAAGGGAAGAAATATCTTTTACCTTTCTTTCATCTTATTTTAATGTGTAATGATACATGTACAATCTTAATTCTTCTACACATATTCAACACGTCATTCTCTCTCTATCGTTCTTCCTATCATATTATAGATATATCTCATTTATCACATCATTCTCTATTTTTATCTCTCTCAAATTTTTCACTCCCCTCCCTTGAGAGAAGTTTGAATTACATTTCACTCATGTCTTATGTTAAAATCTACGTTTTACTCCCTCATTTTTTTTTTGTTTATTTCTAATAATCTAGCAGAAAAAAAAATCTAAGACACTTCGAACAAAAATAGTATTGCGAGTCAATTTTAATATAATCAAAATTTGAATATATATTTTTCACCATTTTTTATTCACAATTTCATAAAAATGTAGTTTCAAACCCTATTATAAAATATGAAACAATCCAAAATAAAATTAAAATATTTGAAAAATTACTAAAGTCGATTAAGTATAGTTATTTAAAAGTGAATTTTATACTCCAAAGTATAAAATTAATAATAAAATACTTAAATTTAATTATCATTGATATTTAAATTATAAAGAAAAGAATTTATTTTTTTAAATGGTGATTCAAAATTAGTATATCTTATAAAAATATTTATTTATGTTAAAATAGATTAAAGTGTAATGCATATTGTAACATCTCAATTTTTAGTTTATTATTATTTTATTTGTGTATTATTTATTTGTTTATTTGATGTTTTTAAATTGTTGGGTTAGTTAGTTTTTATTAGAAATTGAGGAGTAAAGGATATTTTGGTAATTTAAGAGTGAATGGTATTTGTGTAGTTTAGGAGTGGACAATAATTTACTGAAGTTAGTAGAAACTTTGAGGAATTAAGAGAATAGAAGTGCATAGTAAAAAGGAGCAGATTGCAGCTCTCCACATCTTTAGCGATACATCTTCAATCCACGCTGCAACTTCCTACATCTCCAAAGTCATTTCTTAACCTACATCATCAAACATCATAAATAAGCATTACTAGTTCCAAAGCACTAAAAACATTTCACGGAGGTAGTTATTCTCGTGCAACGCCTATATAAGGGTGACATAGCGTCAGCCCTAAAGTACGATTCACTGTATACCATTTTTCGCATCTATCCACCTCATTCTCGTATTGACATGAGCGTTGGAGTGTGTTTACCTTGGCTTTTGGTAAACAAACGTTGGTTTCCATAACGGTTTACTTGCGAGATCAACCAGTAAATCTCAAGGCATATTGTGCTTATGTTTTCCAGAAAATATGAATGTTCTTGATGTGAAATACGAATGTAACTGTCAGAATCAAACACGTGTCAAATCCGTTGGAGTAAATTGCTAAAAGGAATAAGTAAATTGCAAGAAATTTAAAGGATAAACTTAAATTGCATAAATGAATGTACATTGGTACACAGATTCATACATTGTTTACTCGTTTCTCCTTGAGTGCGGATAGTTTGAGTGTGTAAGTTTTGTGTGTAATTGAATTGTGACCTGTTTTTCCTATGAAAAACTCTTACTTATACTAAATAACTGCTTGTACAGAAACCGTCGAACATAACTGTTAATAACTACTCTATACATCTTTTGAATTCCAAATGACATCTCTCGACAGTAACTGCTGCTTGCCTTGTTAATTCGACACCAACTTCTCTTCGATATCCTGCTTGCTTGTCGAAGCTTCACCACCAAACAGCAAAATCTCTTTAAGTTCATAAACTCGATCGAGCTTTTGAGTCGAACTCATTTAGTCCTCTTCAAAACCTAAGCCAAACTTAATTGACTACATTTATCGTAGCCTATCGAAAATACAGGCTAACAAGTGTCAACGTTCACCGCAACGAAATATTCAACTCAACCGTACTCTTTTATAGATCTTCATTGGACAGATCAACAATATTTTTTTAAAAATCATTTATTTAATTTTTAAAAGTTTAAACATTTATTTTTTAATATAAAATTTATTTTAAAATTCTTTCATTGGTAATTTAGAGACACTTGTTAACGAAATCCAACAAGAAAAATGCCAAAAAAAATTAGATGTGATGAATGTTTGAACACACATCCGGATAACCTTTCGAATGTTGACTTGTCATAGCTTTTGCCAACCAACAATGAGAAGAAATACGTAGAAGCGTTCTACGACCAAAAAATGAGAATAGACCGACTTTATTTCTCAAAAAACATAAAAGTCTCTGGTTAAGAAAATTTATAAACTTAAAGTCTTACAAAATTTAGGAAAAATTACACTAGAGGTTCTTTAAGTTTGAGGTTTGTAATAGATTGATCTTTTTAGTTATTTTGGTTCCAAATAAGTCCTTTAAGTTTCTGGTTTGTAACAAATTGGTCTTTTAAATTATTTTTGACACGCATAAGTTCTTTAAGTTTGTAAACGTTTTCAATTTAGTCCTTATGTTACCAAACATATGATGTGGCAGAATGACTAAATCGAAAATGTTTACAAACTTAAAGGACTTATGTGTGACCAAAATACCTTAAAGATCAATCTATTACAAACCTCAAACTTAAAGGACCCGGGTATAATTTAACCCAAAATTTATAATACGTAAGACCCAGCTCTACTTATCTTTGAGTTGCAGGATGCAACTCATCTAACTTTTCCACTATATATATATACATATCAGTTGTGTAATTAGAATACACCAATTTAATGATTCTACTACACTTTGTAAGGTGAAGTGTAAAAAGTGTCGGTATTGTGCAAATTACAATTCTCTAAAGTTGTTTGTTATATATACACAGATTATTTGTGTCATGTCTTATTACTTATTCATGCTAGTTTTGTTTCTGGCAGTTATCCCTCTTACCAATGGTCGCAATTACAGTTCACCAAGTGGAATACCACATATACACCCTCCAAATCCTCCTTCGACTAAACCTCGTGTAACTATACACCCTCCTTTCTTTGGACCCAAGCGGCCCCCTGGAATATGGGTCCCAGGCGCACCACATATACACCCTCCAAGGCCATCTCGACCACCTCCCTAAGATGTAAGAATTAAGAACCTACAGCAGCAAAGAAGTGTATTGTTATACTCTAATCTTAACTAATTAGTATCCTGCTTTTATGTTTGGATGGATGGTCATTTGTTTTTCTCTATTGTGGTTTCGCCTTGTTTCTTGTGGTTTAGCATTTGTTTAAAATAAATCATCCAGCAACAAATTAAAGGCAATATATTATATGGATGGTTGAAATATTTTACACTTGTTTGTTGTATCATTAGTATACATTTAAATATCTTTTTTTAAGAAGCAAAATTACTCCACCTAAATACATACCGGAAAGAATCGAACGTGATACCTTAAAAAAAACACACTCAAATGTCTCATGCCAACATCATCAAACCACCCGGTTAAAGTTTAATTTTATATATGTGAATTTCAAATTTAATGTTGAGAAGTTGGAATATTGGAGCCAAAAGAGCTTCAAAGATTTGATTAAGAAAAAAAATCATATAGATACATTTTAATAAAAAGATGGGAAATAAGTACATGGATGGTCTTATTTATAGATCTCAATTACACTAACTACTTGACTAACCAAATCTTACTACCTACTTAACATTTAACCAACTTTAATTACCTTAACTAACTCCACCTATCTTCCAACTATTTTAACACGTCCCCCCTCAAACTCAAGGTAAGAAATTTTTTACTTTAATTTGAATTACAAATCTAAATTCCAAAACTGAGAGAAAATGGTGGCCCAAAATGGTATGCAGTAAACAATAGGGGATAAACTAGTAAAAAAATTAAAAAAAACAAGCATTGACTAAAGACCCAACCCTATTGTGAGAAAGCATGTTGAGAAGTGAGATGAAAATTGCCCAACAACACAACACACCTTCATCTTGTACTTCGTAGTTTCACATTGACAACTTTTGAAATGCCAATCCTAAAAGATTTCAATCAAAATAGCGTTTTTTGGTTCGAAACGCACTTTCTTCAAACATGATTTTGAAAAAGTGATTTTGCAAACACGATTCTCAAAAACTGATTTCAAACGCACTTTCGTCCAACCTCAGTTTTCGTTGCCAAACAAGATCAAAACTTAAAATTGGAACACATTTACATCCAAACGCTTCTACCTAACTCAGAAAAGGGTGAGATATGCTTATAATACAGTTTGTCATCGAAAAATTTGGGAATAACTTTAGTGTTAAAAGATTTTAGTAAAGGATAATAATATGCATATGGTGGCTTGAAAATGCTTTATGTACCAATAAAAAACACCTCAACGTGTGTAAATGTAAAGAACAATCAACTATAGAGAATGAATGCAATTCTTGAAACTGAACACATGGAGGGATGCTCACATATGAAAAAAAATAGTAAACAATGAATATATACATTTTAGACCAAATTCTCGCAACAATGATTTATGTGAAAGTTGTTCCAGTTAGAATGTCCAATTTTTTCCTCTTTTGTACCCTTCAATCCATATCTTGAACTTTCATGATATTCTACGTAATCTCATCTCAGTGTGTATGCAATTTAGAACTTAGACTTTGAAGTTTTCATAATTCAGTCATAGTTCTCATTCAATCATTGCACCCTCTAGTAGCGTGACTTACCGAGAAAATGTCATGGCCCTTTATGTTAAAATGGGGCCAAAGGAGGTGGAATCTTCAAAGGAGTTTTTTCTTTACTTGGCTTTTTATGATAATAGATAGATGGATATGTAAAAATGATCTATGACCACAAAAACAAACATAGACATTATTTTCTGGTAAACATAAAAGTCTTCTGTTAAAAATATAAATAAATAAATGATAACTTATTCTCTTAGAAAACAAGTATAAAAACTAAATATATAATTTTTTTTCTTTAGCATTCAATATTTTAAAAGTTTAAAGTTTTATATATATGTCAAATATAAAAGTTATTTTTAATTTCTTTTTTAACTTTTTAACTTATGTTGCTCAAAAAAACTTTTTAACTTATGTTATTAGACCTTTAAAAAGAGAAAAAAAGTGTGCACTTAAACCACGAGATAACACGAATCTTAAAAACAACAATATAAAAGTCTATCAAAGTTCATGTTAGTCAAAAATGCTGAAGCACTCCATAGTTGTACTATACCAAAAAAAAAAACGGTACTAGCTCAACTGTAAAGCTCATATACACTAATTATTTGTCATATACACCGGTGATCATCATTGGGAAGGGTGGGAAGGGTGGAATGAATGTTAGTTTTGTTTCTTACGGTTTCAGTTATCACTCTCACCTGGGGATGTCAATGGGTACTCATGGGTACGAATATCATGATACCCGTCCCCGCCCCGTTGGATAAATATGATACCCGTGTCCGCCCCGTACCCTCGTGGGTACCCACTATACGGATACCCGCGGATATTGAGGTATACATGGGTATTCATGGGTATCCATGGATTTTTGAATTTATTTATTTTTTGGTACAAATAATAACTTTTTTAATTATCAAAAAACTTCAACTTTTAAACATTCATACATCATCCATTCAAAATTTCATAAATCATACATAATTCATAGAAAATTCATGATTCTTACATAATCCAGAGGATATGTTTTATGATGTGAATGAAGTGGAAACTGTAAACTTAATAAGATGAATTAAAAAAAAAATTAAATAAAAATAGGTTATCAGAAATTTAAGCATTTTAGTAATTTATTTGCTTCAATTTACATCATAAGATAACAACTTTAAGTAATAAGAAAAGATGTATAAGGATATTTTAGTAATTTATTTAATTTATTATTGGGTATGGGTACAATCAAATCTGTGTCCATATCCATATAATAATGGATAGTCAAATACCCGTTTATTATACTCGTTTAACTACCCGTCCCGTGCCCGTGATGGATTTTACCCACGGGTACCCGTGGTCATGGTATTTTTGCCACCCCTACTCTCACCACCAAGCATCAAATACACGCGCAACCCAATGGCAGACTGATCGATTACCAGCCACCGATAATTGATGATCTCAATCCCAGTCCTCCTATGGTTCCTCCCCCATCAAGTACTCCTATTATACGCAGCCCAGAAATACCACATATTCAGCCTCGATGGCCAATTCGACCACCTCCTAATTATTAAGTAAAGACTTAAGAACGCACCATTTTATAACAGACGGTGGTCATTAGTGGTTCGGACTGAGATCCTAGGAGGTCTGAACTTGCTTTCCTTTTCGGTTGATTCGGCTTTTCATTTTTGTATCATCTTGGATTGGAATTTGGGAGTGCCATGGTTTGCAGTGCATTTGTCAAGTTATTGCTTTGTATTTCTATTAGTTTCTCTTCTGTATTGTCATCCACTCATTTGTTATCTTGTGCTATTTTTAAGTCAATTTTTCTTGTCTTTCTTATAAAAAATAAACTTTACAACGGACGGTCACTCCAATCTCAAATCCTGCTAACTAATATAGCAGTACAACATCTTACCAGTATATTATAAGACTCTAATTTATGAATTTTCATGATGCCAAAATTTCCTTTATGGTATGTTATACCCTCTTTTCATGTCGGGTGGAAATCTGTTCTTTGTTCTTTTTTGGTTTAACGGACCAAGGTTTTAAAAAACGGAAGGATGCTGAAAATGGCCGTTACAAGTTTTAGCCTCTTTTTAATAAATACATTGTGTTGATAAAATAAAATAAATCTTAATTCCAACACTAAAGAAAGGGAATATAGACACTTGAAATATTTCTAACTCAGTTATTTTATGCATTATGTTTAAATCTGTTACGTTTTCTGATAAAGTGTATATATGGGAACTTCAAATCTTATATACAAATGTAAGGAAATGTTGCAAGCAAACCCTGGAAAAACTCTAGGTTTGGCCATGGTTTTTTTTACTGAAATGCCTCCACATGGGCTCCAAAATGCAAGGCAATGTGACATTTGTGACATTTCTATCGATTAATGATATCCAACAATCAAACCATGCCATTTATATCATAGTTTCTTCTATGAAGCTACCTCTATTCATAGGTTCAATTGGTTCAATATTGCATACTTTCTTCTACATTAAAATCATTATGCAAATCTAATTATTACCAAATCTTATGATGCATTCTTAAGCAACAAGAAAAAGATTTTGTTAGCCTAAATAATAAAACAATGATTTCGTTGTCACCCTATACATAAAGGCTACATCTTGATCAGAGATAAGTGCACTATTCTATGCACCTTTATCGCCACCCTATACATAAAAGCTACATTGGTGGCTTTGATTTTAGTTATGAAAATGACAATATTTCAAGTTACCAGAAAAGACTATACATCTAGACATAGAAGTTGCAATTATTAATAATAAGAGATCTAATTATTACCAAATATTATGAAGCGTTCTTAAGCAATATTAAAAATATTTTGTTAGCCTAGACAAGAAAACAATTGTTTTGGTGCCACCCTATACATAAAGGCTACACCTAAGCATAGATAGGTGCACTGTTTTTTGCACCTTTATCGCCACCCTGTACATAAAACCTACACAGTAGACTTTGACTTTAGTTTAAAAAATGACAATATTTCAAGTTAACAAGAAAGGATATACATAAATTCATAGAAGTTGCAATCAAACCATGTCATTTGTATCAAAGTTTCTTATATAAAAATCATTATGCAAATCTCATTATTATCCAGATATTTGATGCATTCTTATGCAACCATAAAAAAAATTTGTTAGCCTAGATAAGAAAGCAATGATTTTGTTGCCACTGATGAGTCGATAAATTAGTATTTTTAATATGTTATATGAGTTTATTATATTTAGATTTGATTTAGTTTTATTTAAATATTATTTTCTTTTTGAGCTATTTTACTTCAATTGCAAATTATTATATTTCAGGAACGAATATCTGAAGATTCAGTCTTGGAGCAAAAGAAAGAGGATTAGGAGCTGA
>Ga0228711_1005202_pt1 | contig 19855 bp, 9 predicted proteins | sample MedpolnodulmetaG_2_FD_177996 | JGI IMG/M metagenome (GOLD analysis project Ga0228711, IMG submission 177996) | Root nodule microbial communities from Medicago polymorpha collected in Santa Monica, California, United States - brown nodules | ecosystem: Host-associated > Plants > Roots > Nodule... | reverse complement strand
CTCAGCAACAAATCCAAATTAGTTTTTTGGGTTTGTATATCAATAATTTGGATTTGTTTCAATTGGTTTACTATAACAATTAACAATACAATGACTATTATACAATGCTTTGTCTATTAGTTTTTTGATATGCTTGTTGATTGAATTTGAAATGGAATTAGGGTTTAGAAAAAGGGTTCAGATTTTTGAGTGAAAAGGAATTAATTGATTTGTAATGGTTTGGTTCGGTTCGGTTCGTAACAATTAATTACGGTTAACAACGGGTGAAACCATTGCAGGATATGATTGAATGTGAGCAGTTCTACATGTTCCCTCTTTTAATTTAAATAAATCTGAACCACTTATTTAATCTATTGGTGTTTTTCTCGTGGTTCACCGGTGAGGGACCTAATTGGACCCTCACCCTAGAATCCACCGGACAAAATATCTATTTTTTTTTATAAGCTTTTAAAATAAGGACTATTTTTACAAACTATAATATTTTAGATGACTACACTATTTCATAGAGATTAAACTTAAAAACTAGGATTATAAACTTATTTAAAAAATAAAAAACTTCTTATTAAATTGATTTATTTTGTTGTTTTTTTTTTGTTTTTGAGAGCAAGAGAAAAAAAATTTCATCGCCAATTTCTTCCCAGTTCCCACTACATTGTACCAAGCTTCCGATTTGAAAAGTGAAAACAAAGAAGAAGAAGAAATGCAGCAAAGAAAATCAGCGTTGGGGAGACCTTCAGGAACCGATGGTTCTGATTATTCCTACCGTATGGTTGTTGATTCAAGTAAGTATTTCCATTCTCCAATCCCCTTTTTCTCTCTAAAATGTTAATTTTATATTAAATTAACTTAACTGTGCTTAATTCTTTTTGATGTTTTGTTAATTAGGGTATCAACTTGTTGCAAAGGGGAAGAAACGTCTCTCTGTGCTATTTATCATTGAGGTAACATTGATTTCATTTTAGTTTTTCTTTTGTATGTGTTGGATGCGTGGTAAAACTAGACATGTAGCACTTATTGTAGAAAAGATGGTGGAAACTCGGCATAGGTGGTTGGGCTCATAGATAGAAGATCTGGAAACCCCGGCTCGATCCCAGAGTTGGAGGAATTTTTAGAATTGGATGTAATGTTTTGATTAAGACTTGTGAATGTTTGAGTGTTTTGATTAAGACTTGTGTTTTGATTTATGAATGTTTCGTGAGTTTTGAGATATTTGTTTAATTTTATATTAAATATATGGTTGTTTAGACTTTATATTATTCATGTAATTTGTCTTAAAAATGATCAATCCTGCTATCCCACTTTCGGGGTCGACCACTCTGCGCCGCTATCCGGGATTGACTACCTATTGTCTTGCAAGGGACTTGTGTTGAGCTTGGTTTTGATCGGAACTGGATTAATGTCTTACTCCAAATTTTGGGGCTCCAGCGGGTTTTTTCATTTGTGTTTTAGGTTGGTTCGGAGAGGTGGTGTTTTTCCTAGTTTTTGTATTCTTGTTAGTTGTTAGCTTAGACGTGCATGTGGTTTTCTGGTTTTTGCTTGTCTAGTATAGGCTGAGCATTAGATTCCTTGTGGACAAGGTTTTTTTTTTCTCGAAAACGGTATCTGATCCAAGAGGCGACTAATTCGAGGGGTCCAATCCCATTGTCCACTTATGGGGGCCTTATTTAAAGCTAGAGCAAAATTTGTATGGACTAGCCCCAAAATTGGCACCGAGGGGAATCAAACCTGAGACCTTGAGAGGAGCACACTCCAAGGTCCCAAGTCAACACCACCAGGCCAACCCAAGTGGGTTTATTGGAATGTGTTTTGTTTTTCTGTTGTAGTTTTGGCTTTGTAACTTGTTTTGACCGTTCTATCCTTGTAGTTTTCTGTTCTGGTAACATCTTGTGAACAATAATTGGGGGTTATTAATAAATTTTTGCTGATTTCAGAAAAAAGGGAAACTATTGAGAAAGATCTAGAGATTAATGAATTGGATTGAAATATAGTATTTGATAGAATTATAAATGATTTCGTATGATATAGCTAACACTAATTAGTGAGATAAAGCTCGGTTTTTGGTGTTGTTGTTATTCCTTTTATAATTATGGGGCTTCTATGTTAATAAGCAATAGAAACTATGTTTTGTGTTTCTCTTTTGTTTTCGTTTAGGATTTATTGATATAGTACTTTAGACATTTTTTTGGTGTAGATGTGAAATGGTAAAATAAATACCCAAATTAATTACGGCAAAAAAACACGGCAGCCTATTTGGTCACTATGAAATGAAAAATATAAGTTTAGTCCTTAAGAATCTTAAATGTGGGTCAAACCTGTCCCTAATAAAGGTTATTTCCCTGAAAATTATCTTTAAAAGGTGTAATTTGATCTTTAGTTGCGATTTTAAAGATCAAATTGACATGTGGAACTTTTCAGGACCAAATAAGACTCTGTGTACTTTGCCTCAGACTTGGTTGGGTATTTACTCATCTTAGTGTAAGCTTGTTTCAGAGGCATAGAGACAATTGGAATGCCGTGGAATCGAGAAAACATCGGAGACATGTTTTTATTCAGAAGATATTTCTAGATGAAATGACTGAACATAACTGGTCCATATTGGTTAATTATGCTCCTTCCCTTGTAAGAAATATGTTAAAAAAGTTATTAATTGACCGTGTTTTTGGTCCAGTGTTACAACAACTCTACAATACATATTTATTTTCCTGCATTGGAAGTTTGACATATTTGTGATGACGATATAGTACTAATTGGATTAACTTGAATATTTGATGTTAGTTATAATCAATGAAGAATGGTTATGAATTATTATAAAAAAAACTCAATATGGTTAAACTGTTTTGTTCTGCTCCTCAAAATACATTTGACTAGTAAAGGAACTATCATAGTACGGAAGTTTCAGTTGCCAGCCGGGAGTAGTTGCATGTTGTAATATTCTTAGCTTTCTAAATGCCGTAGTCTATTTGTTTGTTTGATGTTCATAGCCATGCAATAATTTTATTTTTATCTTTTTGAACTTTTTGCGACAAAGAATGAATCTGTATATTGTATCTACTGCCATCTTTATTTTTGTCTTGTATAGATCTAAAATTTTAAATTGTACCCTGCAGGCTTTGTTTCTGTTAATAGGAGTGATATTTGCATTTTTACCAGGAATAAAAGAGGATACACCAAATACAGTTGCCATTTCTTCTGTTATTGCTAGTGTTGTTTTGTTGATCATTGCCGATATAGGTTGCTAAACCTTGAACTTTATTATTTTATTAAGTTTTTTATATGAACCTTTAAATTGAGCTATCTCTGTCAATTTTGTGTGAAAGGTAGAAGGCGAAGCCGATCGAGTTTATTGAGATTATATGCCGTTCTATCTTCCCTAGCATTGCTTCTATTCACTGCTACTCTTGCTAACCAGTATTCCCTGCTGAAGGTAATATGTCAATAATTCATTGAAGTTTTATAAGAAAATGCTTCCTTTTACAGGATATTTGATGAATAATAGAAGTTTTATGTTTTTCTCTTTACACTCCTTTTTTCCATGCCTTCTACTCTCTAAAGTGTACCTTGCATTTCAAACAACCCAAATCCCACGATGACACATGCAATCATATATAGGACTGTTCAAACAAACTTAAAACCTGAACCAAACCAAATTGCACTAAAATTAACTGAACATTTCTTTGAGTTACGAACCGAACCTATGTTTCAAAAACAATTCGCTAACCTGACCAAACCCAAATAACCGTACTTAAACTGCAATAACCTAACTGCATAACACTCAATTATTTTCAAGTTTCAACAGTTCATTTTCAAAACTCAAACACATTACTAATCAGATTTCTCATTTTCAAGAATCCTAAATTGTACGAACTTTATATTCTTCGCAATCATCTTCAAGAATCCTTAATTTTGTGAACCTTCATCAAGTTTGAAACCTTTCAGTATCTAAGATTGGCCTCCATTTACAATGTTCCACCAAGTCACAAACTCATTTTTGCAACCGCGCACCCATTCCGTTTGAGAACTCGTTTCTGCTACCACGCCATTTACAAATTTCAGATCCTGCTTTCGAGTTTCTGCAATTAACTGATACTCCGTTTCTTCGTTTATGCGTCTTTGCTGACCTCATTTCTGCATTTTTTCGTTTCTTTGTTGAACTTGTTTCTGCATCTTCATTTCTTTTTTGAACTAAGTTCTGCATCTTTGTTTCTTAGTTGAACTCGTTTTTACATTTCTTTGTTTATTCAAATTGGATTACTTTCCATCACCATGTGCTGCATTAGATTTGCCATTTTCTTTTGTAAACACTGTAACAGCTCCCAGAAACTAGATTTTCCTTGTTATTTTTTATTGTAAAGCTGAACAGTTGTTTCGGTTCAGAAAGGTTGCAAAGAAGCAACAGTTCAGTTTGGAAAAACAGAATCTGTTGCACCTAACCATAAACACAGTCTGGTTCAGGACGAATTATAAATGGTTCAGTTCGGTTTTATTGAACCTTTTTGACAGTTAGGTTAGGTTTTGTGAAGAAAACTAAACCATGAACAGGCCTAATCTAATCATATTACAGACGAGTACATCAGTACTCCGAATGATGTGCATCCGCAGTAGCATATGCTTGTATAGAGATCAGGGTATGAAAATGTTATAGTTTGATCACAGGTTTAGACATGTTCCCGACAATACACTATACTTAGTGTTCAATGGCCACTACTGGAAGTTTGTAGTTGAACGGCTTTCTGTGGCAGCTGTAGTGTCCACAATAGAGGCCCAAATCACAGCCATTTGCAGTCGCGACGGCTGCTAAATGCTTGTAATAAACCTTGTTTTAATAGCCATTTTTCCAGATCTGAATGTTGTTGTTCAATCACCTTGAGTCTTATATGCATTACCCCACTATAGCAGCGATGCGCCGCTTTCCGAGGCTGATAACTTTATGTCTTCATTGTAGTTCAGCTACAACATATGCATATTAATTTCAAATGCATTTGCTACATAAATTTATTGTTGATAGTTCACTTTTTTTCTCAAAAATGTCCTTATGTTTGTATGGAATCTCTTCTGTAGGTTATCCAATATTTTAGTAATCGAGGAACAAGCAGTTTTGATGCTGATTTTCCTAGTCTTCAAACTGGTAAAGATTTCTTTCAAATTCTAAATATTTTGTTCATGTACAATTCGGTGTAACAACATTTCTCTTATAATTTGACTTTACGCCGTACAGGTTTGTTGGTATATATACTCACTTTTTTGCTGTTCAAGATTAGTACCATCAAAGCAGTTGTATTCCTTCTTTTTAACATGACGCCTCCCAAGAAAGCCTCTTAGCCTCATGGTCATGGATTTCCTTCCCCTTTGATCTGTATGAATTTATTTCTTTGAGTGCTTGAGGGAATCTCACTTAAGCTCTTGTAGATTTTTCCCTGCAAATCGTTTCTCAGACATTTGTTTTTTTTCTGCAAATTTTTGTTTTTGTATTTGAGTTATCAGCTAAGTCTAAAGCTCCTATTGAACTGTTACATCATATAAACGAATCCTGTTGAGCTCCTATTGAACTAGTGATGATATTTATTATGTTTGGACGGTGAGTTTCGGAGGGGTGATTTCTTTTCTCTTTTAAATTGCAGACACCAAGAGTAAAAATAAGTAAAAAAAATTAGTTAGTTAGTTTGTTTGTTCAATAGTGCAACATTTCATGAGCTTTTTTGAATACAACAGTGCAACATTTCATTCATAATTGCCAAAAGCTTCGTCTGATTTTTTTTAACACAAATGATAAACCGACACTATTTTTGACACAAATACGACACTAGGGGCAAACTTGGGATTTCCATTAAAATGCAAGGACATAACTGGTTTTTCAGCATAAACTGAGGGGTGTTATCGTGATTTTCAATCCAATTTCTTTCTCTCTCAGAACGTTTTCACGTTCCATTCCGCCACCACGTTGTCACTCCATTTCACCACCACACCGCCTTCTCTGATTCACCTCCACCCTCACCACTACATTCTCTTCACGTTTTACAAATCAAGTTGCAGGGAGAGAGAAATTCAGAAGAGAGATCTGCAGATAAGAGAGAGATTTGCAGAGAAGAGTGAGCACAGAGAGATCCGTAGATGGTGGACGGTGGTCGGCCAGAACGGATTTGCATAGGAGGGAGTGAGAACGGGTGGTTGTTGACGGATTTGAAGAGATGGATGGAGTTGAGGACGGTGGGAGGTTCAGTTGCGATGTAGAGATGATAGCAGGTGAGATGGTGGCTTGCAGAATCGGTTGCGGGACGGTGGGATGAGAAGAAGAGAGAGTCTGAGTTGCAGGAAAGGAATAGAAAAATAAAAATAAAATGGAGTATAAATGAACAGTGCATACGATGTCATATTTGTGTCCAAAATATTGTGTTCAGTTATCATTTATGTTGTTTTAACAATACCATGACACTTTCTGACATCTAAATTCATCAAAAACCGCCACTGCCGTCGCCGTTCATTATGGTGACCTTTTTGAAAACCTACTACACCTTCCGAACGGGAATCTTTAGCATGTCCTGTCATTGAAATCTTGGCCGTAGATAACCTTCCATGCAGTGACTCTTTGTATGGCGTAAATCCCCACACGCGCCCTAAATGTGAGCTCATTTGGTTGAAGCAGCTAATCAGAGAACTTCAATTCGAAGAAGCACGACCAATGTCATTTATATGTGATAGTCAAGGCACTTTGCATATTGCCTCAAATCTAGTTGGTGGATGTTTTTAAAAAATCCATCACAAGATGTACCAATTCAAATGATAACTTAGAAATGTTTTTACAAAATCCGTGCAAGATCCTAAGAGTTATATATATGGCTTGCCATTAAAAAAAAATAATTAAGAAAAAGTTATGTCCAAGCTTGACACATCTGACTTATATGCTCCGGCTTGAGGGGGAGTATTGATATTCATTGATATTTAAATATATAGTTAATAATTATATTTGCATTCTAAATATAATCTAAGCTTACCCTTTAAGTTACCTATCATAGAATATAATCTAAAATATTCCTTATGTAATTAAGTTGATAGATCTCCTATGTAATAGACATTCTCTGGTGCGATTCAGACACACAATTTTATCACATCTCTCTCTTCTCTCACACTCAACCTTAACTGTTTTAAAAAAATCATTATATTTCTATATATGAAATAAAACAAAATTCAATGGGGGTGATTTAATCGGAAACAGGCAGACCTACAATAAATTTATGAATTATTTAATAAAAAAAATTGTGAATTATTTTATTCTATCAATTGTAAGCAAAATTTCATTCAAATATTTGACTTCTAGTAGGATTCACAATGACGTAGTTAGCAACTGAATACTCATTTATTTTTGTATAAATTTGACTGCCTTCTAAATCAAACTCATGTTTTTTCATGAAGAATAGTTTTTTGTTTTCATGACCGCTATAAACTTAACTCATTTTATCAATAATAAAAGTACTAATACCAGTGTCATCGAAGGGCAGCCAAGGGCAGCCTTAGTGAAAATAAAACTTAACTCGTTTCATCAATAATAAACTTCTCTAGATGGGATTTTCAACCTACCGCAGTTCATCAATAATAAACGTGCTAATACAATTGTGTATATCGGAACCCATTTGGGTTGGTCTGATGGTATTGGCTTGAGATCTGGGAGTTTGCCCCTCCTCAAGATCTCATGTTCGATTCTCTCTAGTGTCAATTTGGATGGGCTAATTTAACTTCTTCAAAATAAAAAAAAGAATTGTGTATATCGGCGAAAATGAGCAAACTAGCTAGAGATGTTTGCTAACCAATAAACAATCTTATTGACTTGTCTTTTAGTAAACTCAATACAAGAGTCACGTTACCAAATCTCCGATCCTACGTTCTTCCTAATTGGCTCACCAGTCCAAAATATCTAGAGTCCGCGGAAGAATATTTTCGAAAAAATCAGAATGTGTAACTGCAACTTGGAGGTGTGCTAGTTGCATCATACGTGGAATCTGTAGATGATTTGAACTGGGGTATATACTAGTAGGACCTAACTAAATAACTAATTGATTATTGCTATTGGCCCTGCACTTTTCGCTCGCACCCAGCTGAAAAGACATTAATGCCTCTGCGTGAGTTAAGTCACGCACCACTGGCATGTGCGCGAGTTAACTCACGTACCTTGGCCGGTTGTCAGAACTGAAGAACACATGTTTTTTGGACGGTGTTCAATGCAATTTAATTGATTTTGCACGTTTTTTTTAAGTTTTTTCACGTTTTTTGACTATATTTTATGACAGATATAACCTATGTTACAACGTATTGAATAAAGTAAATAAATGAGTTAGAATAAATTCAGCGTGAATTCGAATTAAAATTGTGTATTGAATAAATTCGAATAAATTTACGTATCAAAAAAATGCCTAATTAAACTCAGCGTGAATTCGAATAAAATTGCGTATTGAATAAATTCAAATAAAAGTTACATTACATTATATAGACGAGTCATTACATTACATTACATTCAGGAATGTACCTTCCAACTACAACAAATATCTTGCCTCTGAATGGGGTAAATTCAAACTTGCTAAGCAGCAGGACTCCAACATTCGACCGACATTTCTACTGTTCCATTCAAAAGATTAAATTCTTGTTAGGCTTGGTTTAAATGACGGTATTCAAGTGTCAAAAGAATGAGGTCCATTCCTTGACACTTCAATACCTTCATTTAAACCCGCCTAACAAGAATTTAATCTTTTGAATGGAACAGTAGAAATGTCGGTCGAATGTTGGAGTCCTGCCGTTTAACAAGTTTGAATTACCCCATCCAGAGGAAGATAATTGTTGTAGTTGGAAGGTGCATTCTCTACCTAATCACGATATTCTAGCGGAATCAGACTGTTGATTATATCTTCAGTTGATCTCAGCAACGTTACCCGCATATCGATCCACTGGAACATGCTATGCTCCCAAAACATGCTCTTCACGTTTTCGTCGTTCGTTAATTCCATCCAAGTGAACGATATTCTCTCCTCGTCGAGCGTTGGACGTTTATACCGAACGTATTTCACCCTCCTTGTATCTCTGGGGTTGACAGTTTACTCCTTGGTTGAATTCATTAAGTTGATCCTTGAGACCTCTTAACGTTACACCAAGGCACCGAACCTTCAACCTCTGAGGTTCTCCGCCATTGAATTGTGCATGAACGTCGATCCACCCCGCCATTGCTTCAAATCTACACAGGTAAGAAATTAAAAACAATCAATGAAAAACTCATTCAAACATTTCATCAAACACTTGAAGTGCAAATTATACATAAACTCTAAAACTCAAAATTACAATATTAACATGCAAACATCTAACCACAATTAAGGAACATAGGTCATTTACATGTAACACTGTATCATTTCTTGCAAGCAAGATCAAAATTTAAACAAACCCTAAATCTAAAAAAAAACTACAACATACACTTGCAAACATCTAAACATTTAAGCAACACAAGTCATTTTCATGTACACATTGTATGATTTTTTGCCAAAAAAACCAAAATTTAAACAACCCCTAAATCTAAAAAATTTCTAATTTAAGAGAAAAAATTTAGCATATAAATATAAAAGGTTAATGGTGTTTGATTATGAAGACTTGCTTGTTATTGGAGTGTTGTTTGATTTGAACTTAAAGGAATTTTGGGTTTGAATGATTTGAGAGAGATTTTTTGAGATTTTAGATGAGGAAATGAGGTGTTCTGTCTTCTTTAAGACAGCACGTAGCGTGAGTTAACAAGCGGGGAGCAAGTTAACTCACAAAACGTTAGTTAAGTGGCGCAATGATTAACACTTGCACTACTTAACTATCGCAGAGGCATTTTGGACATGGCTGTAAGGTGCGAGTGTTTTATTCTAGAGGAAGAGCAGAAATCTAACTAATTTGAACAAAATAATTGGCCCATAACGTATCTTACTCTGTTCACGTTGTGCAAATGTTTGTTTTTTCTCAAATAGAGCTTCGAATTGATGACATTAATTGAATAAAATATGATGTTCCCCCATCATCTAGAAAGGAAATGAAATTCATGTACCCCACGTCAATTACAACTTCAGAGATGATTTTAACATCGTATATATCCGAAAAAAATAATATCTTCTATAATTCTATCTTTTTCGGTTTTGAAAGTACTTTAATGATTAGAAATTTATTCCGTATTTTAAATAGGTAAAGATAAAGAGAATTTTTTTATAAAAGAAATTGAAAAAGAGAAAAATATTAGTTTTAATAAAGGTGACATTGATGACGGACTTAAGTCTTCTCTATAAAATATATAAAAAAAAAGATATTAATGATCATTTAACAATTGTCAATTTTTGCGAAATTTTAACTTTGTATTATAAAGTCAAATTATTACAGAATAAAATTAGTGTCTTGTTAACGAGTGTCCCCAGACAATCTTTAAGCATTTCAAAATAAGCAATTATTTTTTAAAAAAGTTAAATATTTTGATTTCTAATGCAATCATTACATGCATTTATAAAATACTTACTATTTATGGGTCTTAAAGAGTGCCCCGTACACACTCGTTAACATTTCTCATAAAATTATTATCGTTGAACTAAAATCTTTTGAACAAGCAAGATAAAGAGAGTACGTCAAATAACTCGCATTCACACAAAACCAGGCAAGTACCATTCAAAATGATTAGATTAAGATTTGATGGCTCATGTTTGTATTTTGAAATAACTAGTGTATTAATCCGTGCAATGCACGGGTGATAGACTATTATTTTTCAATCTCAAATTGTTTTATTTTTTTATTTATTGATGAAAAGCATCTATGTACCGTGAATTTTTAAATATGTGAGTATTTTTTTGTTTAAAATAATATGTTAGTATTTTTTTGCCGCAATGATGACAAATATGGGTAACATGTTTTTATTTATAAATGAAAAATATATTTATGGGTTTCAGATAGTCGTCGATGCGGCTGTCCTTTCAGAGTCTTAGTGTGTGTTGATTCTATTGTGGTCATTGGTTTCGTTCAACGTCGTCGTTGTCTTGTAGAGCTATGGTGTTGATGTGATTATGAGTTAGTCTCACTCTGGTTTTTGCTTTTTTTTTTTCATTTTTGTTTATTGGTGAATTTTTCGTTTTGTTTTGTGGAACTGAAGATGGGTGATGACTTTGTTTCGGCTCTGTGATTTTGTCTGAAAATCTTGAATCTGGTTTTCTGGATTGAAGATATGGGTTATTTAGTTCTGGCGTTGTTCTGTTGGATGCATATCTCGATTCAACGTGACTGGTTTTATCATGATGTTACTCGAAAGGGCTAGGTGCATTGATGCTCCGTGTTGACGGTAGTAGTCGTTCATCATACCTAAAATATTTTATCCGTTATGGTTGCTTCTTGCATCGTTGGTGGACAGTGGTAGATTTATTTCGTTTGTTCATCCCTTGATTTGGACTACGACTGAAGTTTCAAGACCGCTGCGACTTTGTGGATTCAGTTCGTAATTGGTTGTTTTGACTCGAAAGGGTGTTTATGGTCTTCTGATACTTTGAAAATAGTTGTTGGAACTTGGGTCATCTATGTGTTGGCAAACGATCGCTGGATTGTATGTGGTAATGATTGTTTAGAAATGTTCTCTTTTATTACCATTTTTGTACTAAATTGTTGGATTTTGCTTTTGTGGTTTATTGAATCATGTCTTTAGCCCCCATCCCAAGTTTTGTATTTCCTTCTCTTGATAAAAGCTTGTCCCATATTTTTTTTCTTTCTATTTATCAATGACAAACATATAGTTTTATTGAAAAATAATAGTCTCTTGTTTATTTCAAAGATATTTATTATTATTGAAAAATGCTTTTCCTCTATGTTTTTGTTTATATTTATCTCATTTTTTAGTTTTTTATTTTGACAAAAAAAATTCATATGCAAGAAGCAATGTAGTCATTTGAGATTGTAATTTTTCAATCAGTGCAAAATATATCTTATAAATAAATAAAAAATCTATTTTTGCAGATTTAATAAATTATGATTCTAGTTTTTTAATTTTGAAATTATGTCATTTTATATAATTATTTATTTAGATTATATTTCAAAATGTTGTTGTTGAAGATTTTTATTTGATTGGTGGTTATACTTTGTTACTGTATTATGTCATAAATGGTGTCATTAAAAAAAGTTTGTCTTAAATGGTATAATTGAACTATGACTTTTATGATTCAACCTTACATTGCCACATGTAACTTTTCTTTTTAAATTTGATTTTGACATGCCATGTGTATTGTTCATTTTAAACATTCTCAAATGTATGTATAGAGGATTTACTGAAAACATAACATTTAATTTTTTATTTTAATTTGACTAGCTAGATTGAATTAATGCAATAAATATAATTTTTCATTCGAAAGAAATTTTTTGGATGGAAAATTATATTTGTTGCATTAATCTGTGTATATATATCTTTCCACTTGATTCATGTTTAATAAGATGGTGATATATAGATCCCAAACCATTTTTCTTCATCCACCCAAGTTCCAAATGATATATAGACTTAGTTTCGTTAAATAGTTTAATTAAGCGTTTATAACTCATCATATAACATCATATAAGTTCTTAGAAAAAAAACTCATCATATAATTGTTCAAACTATTATCACATAAGTTATAAACGGTTTTCAAAGTTATCAAGAACAAATTATTCTTGCTTGCTCTTGAATTTACAACATCTCCCTCCTTCGTTCTCAACTATTTAAAATAACAATGTCTAATGTTTGAAATATTTGTCTTGTTCAAAAAAAAAAACATTTGTCTTGTTAGTTCTTATTGATTTGTAAATATGTAACAACATGTGTTAGCCAAAATATTAGAAATGACTTGAGCATTATAGTTATTTGTGAGCAGGGATGGATCCACCCATTGGCAATTAGGGGAAGTTGACCCTACTTATAAAAAAAATTCAAAACTAATAATGAGATGATTTTATACTTTGACTCCTCATCAAGTATGATGATGCCCCCACATGGTCCCATTAAACACGCTCTAAGACAAACTAAACGGAGGTTTTGATGTAGAATCTTGGAAACAAGTCTAGTTTTTTAAACTTGCATTTTTCTTTCTTTTAAGTAAAATTAAAATAAAGGGTTTTGTTAATGAATGTCGTCGGGGCACTCTTTAAAGATTCAAAATGAAGAATTTATTTTATAAAAAGTTAAATATTACAATTTCTAATGTATTGATTACACAATTTTTTTAAAAATTACAATTTAAAGATCTTAAAAATGTGTCATAAAAGCGCTCGTTAACATTTCCTTAAAATAAAAGTCGGCAGCCGAACAAACATATTATCCATGTAAGTTGTGCTCTTTTTGTTCTTATTTTTGAATTATACTGTATTGTTGAGATTTAACAAATTTTATCCCAATTTTTACTATATTCTAAACTTATACAGATGTATTAAAATTAAGGAATAAATTAGTGCTATATTCTATAAAAATATAGAAATTGAAAACTTTATAAAGAAGATCAAAATTTGAGTCTCAATTAATTAATGAAGTGGAAAAAACAACAACACAAAAATCAGGACAATCCTTTAAAAAAATCTTACAACACTTTTAAAATATGTTAAATTATACTTGTGACCATTTAAGTAATTTTTTTGTGTTATGTTGATCCTCTGTGTTTTCTCCGTTCCATGATCTATACGTTACAAACAATGTGTGTTTTGGATAGTGTTTGTAACTTAAGAAGTTAAAATGTAATGAGAAAACCGAAAGGATCAAAGTGAAATCTAAAAATATTTTAAATGACCAAAAATAAAATTTACATGTTAAAATATGAAGAAACGTAGACGGTAATTATTGTTCTTTGGTTTCCCGTCTTCTTGCGGTGTTCATTTGATTCATATTGAAAGATCGATTATTCAATCAAAGATTTGGGCGTCAACGTTGCAGATCCGGGGGCCATGGATATTCCGGTAACTTTAATTTTATCATATATTTTTGTAGGCATTATGCCGTTATATGCTATTAACTTCGATGCTGTGAGTTTGTTTGCAGATTCATCCCTTACGTTTTTAGCGGTGTTGAATGATGTAATCTCTCGATTTGAATGAATGAATATCATTTTGTTTTTATCAAAAAAAAAAAAATCAATGGGGGCGGGAGGGGGGTAATCGATAGCAGGCAGACCAACAATAAATTTTTGAATTATTTTATTCTACCAATTGTAAACAAAGTTTTATTCAAATATTTGACTTCGAGTAAGCATTCACAATCACGTAGTTAGACTCTGAGTACTCATTTATTTTTGTATAAATTTGACTGCCTTCTAAATCAAACTCATGTTTATCAAGAATAGTTTTTGTTTTTGTGATGACTATAAACTCAACTCGTTTCATCAATAATAAAAGTATTAATACAAGTACCATCTAAAGGTAGCCTTAGTGAAAATAAAGCTTAACTCGTTTCATCAATAATAAACATCTCTAGGTGGGATTTTCAACCTACCACAGTTCATCAATAATAAAAGTACTAATACAATTGTGTATATCGGCGAAAATGAGCAAACTAGCTAGAGATGTTTGCTAACCTATAAACAACCTTATTGACTTGTCTTTTAGTAAACTCAATACAAAGTCCAAAATATCCAGAGTCTGCGGAAGAATATTTTCGAAAAAATCAGAATGTGTAACTGCAACTTGGAAGTGTGCTAGTTGCATAATACTAGTAATTGTATAACTAATTTGAACAAAATAATTGGCCCATAACGTATCTTACTCTGTTCACGTTGGGCAAATGTTTGTTTTTTCTCAAATAGAGCTTGGAATTGATGACATTAATTGAAAAAAAAAATGTGTTGTTTCCTTATCATCTAGAAAGGAAATGAAACTCATACCCTACGTCAATTACAACTTGAGAGATGATTTTAACATCGTATATATCCACAAAAAATAATTTCTTCTATATTTATCTAATGTTTTTCGGTTTTGAAAGTAACATAGTGGTTAGAAATTTATCCCGTATTTTAAATAGGCAACTATGATAAAGAGATTTGGAAAAGAGAAAAATATTAGTATTAATAAACGTGACACTGATGACGGACTTAAGCCTTCTATATAATATACGAAGAAAAAAAAAACACTAATGATCATTTAACAATTATCAATTTTTGTGAAATTTTAACTATGTATTATAAAGTCAAATTATTACTATCGAACTAACATCTTTTAAACAAGCAAGATAAAGAGAGTGCGTCCAAATTCACAAAAAACCAGACAAGTACCATTCAAAATGATTAGATTAAGATTAGATAGCTCAAGTTTGTATTCTGAACGAATTTACCGAAAACAAAGCATTTAATTTTTTATTTTAATCTGACTAGTAGATTGGATTAATGTAAGATGGAGAAATGCTAGCAACATATTCTAACACATACTTTTCAACACACTTTTTTTGATTGGTTAAAATTCACATTGGTCCCACAAAATCATGTGGGTCCCATGTAAATTTGATAGGTCCCATGTAAATTTTAACAAATCAAAAAGAATGTATTGAAAAGTATGTGTTAGAATATATGTTACTAGCATTTGCATTTCTCTTAATGTAATAAATATTATTATTCATCCTGCATTGAAAAAATTATATTTATTGCATTAATCCGTGTACATATATTTTTCCACTTGATTTATGTTCAATCGGATGGTGAGATATAGACCCCAAATCATTTTTCTTCATCCACCCAAGTCCAAAATGACATATAGACCTAGTTTTGTTAAATAGTTTAAGCGTTTATAACTCATCATATAAGTTCTTAAAAAAAAACTCATCATATAAGTGTTAAACTATTATCACATAAGTTATAAACGGTTCTCAAAGTTATCTAGAACAAATTATTCTTGCTTGCTCTTTTTTCTTTTTTTTTTTGAATAAATTCTTGCTCGCTCTGGAATTTACATCATTTCCCTCCTGCGTTCTCAACTATTTAAAATAAGTAATAATCTCTAGTGTTTGAAATATTTGTTTTGTTAGTTCTTATTGATCTGTTTTTTTTAATTGCAAATAAATTCTTATTGATTTGTAAATATGTAACAATATATGTTAGCCAATATATTAGAAATTGCTTGAGCATTATAGTTATTTGAGAGCAGGGATGGATCCACCCATTGGCAATTAGGGGAAGTTGACCCCACTTATAAAAAAAATAAATCAAAACTTATAATGAGATGATTTTATACTTTGACCCCTCATCAAATATGATGATGCCCCCACTAAAAATGCTCCAAGACAAACTAAATGGAGGTTTCAGTATAGGATCTTGGAAACAAGTTTATTTTTTTAATCTTTTAAAAGGCCATTTTTCTTTCTTTAAGTAGACTTAAAATAAAAGAGTAACAAAAAAAAAAGACTTAAAATAAAAGCTGGTAGTCGAACAAACATATTATCCATGTAAGTTGTGCTCTTTTTGTTCTTATTTTTGAATTATACTGTATTGTTGAGATTTAGCAAATTTTATCCCAATTTTTATTATATTCTAAACTTATACATGTATTAAAATTAAGGAATAAATTAGTGCTATATTCTATTAAAATATAGAAATTGAAAACTTTGTAAAGAAGATCAAAATTTGAGTCTCAATTAATTAATGAAGTCGAAAAAACAACAACACAAAAATCAGGACAATCCTTTAAAGAAAATCTTACAACACTTTTAAAATATGTTAAATTATACTTGTGATCATTTAAGTAATTTTTTTGTGTTATGTTGTGCCTGTGTTTTTTCCGTTCCATTTTGGTCTATACGTTACAAACACTGTGTTTTGGGTAGTGTTTGTAACATATGAAATTAAAATGTAATGAGAAAACTGAAAGGATCAAAGTGAAACCTAAAAATATTTTAAATAACGAAAAATAAAACTTACCTTTTAAAATATGAAGAAACGTAGACAGTAATTATAGTTCTTAGATGTCAAAGAGACTTCAATTTTTTAATATACAATGATATAATTTTTGTAATCTACAATTTATTTTTTTAACAATAATGATGTCATTATTTTATTGTTTATAAATTTATTATATTTTTAATATAAATATTTATAGTAAATATGATCCCACTTGTTAAAATTTCTGGATCCGTCTCTTTGAGAGACGAAATTATTTAACGAAACTGATAGGTAACTCTAAATATTTAATAGGTGGGATGTTCAACCTACCATAGTTCATCCAATGAAGATTTGTTTTAGGAGGGGTTTGGAAGCAAATATGTTTAATTGGATAAGTTGGAAAAATGTGTGGGAGGTCACGGGGTTAAAAATTTGTAGTTTAATATATTGTTATTGAGCAAATGGTTACGGAGAAAGACACAATTTGGTATGATTTTAGGTGTAACCGAGTATCATATGCACGCATAACTGTGGAGACTAATCCTTCGAATTTTATGGGACTTAAATGGGTGACAAACACTTCCTAAGAGTTTTAACGCTACTGCATGGTTAAGGCTGGACTCGAACTCAAGAATTTGGTTAAGCTAGAAGAGATCCGTGTCATCCCATCTAAGCGCTCTTAGGTATCTAGTCTGGTTTGATAAAATATAGATATAATCTTGTTTTTAAAAAATTGTTTCACCGAGATGCCACATATTTGGGAAGGTTGGACTCATTATATTGGAACGATTTACGTTCAATTGGAAAGGTTTGATGTCGAACTAAACTAGAGTGTTCAGTTGGTCGACAATTATTTGTTGTTTAATTCGTTTGCAAAGGAAAGAAGGGTGGAAAAGTGTCTCATTTAATTTGACTTGCAACGACTTGGTGTATTTGGTTGAAAAGTAATGTTATTATTTTTAACGAAAAAATCGCCAATACTTTGGAGTTGGTAGACCGTATCAAGTAGATGTTACTTCCTCGTATGGAGGGTAGGAAAATAATTCTGTTTTTTCAAATTGGTGGACAAACCCACTTTCTTGTTTGCAATGCATTTAACCGAATGTTGTATCTAAATTTTTGAATAAGTTAGTCTTTTCCGCCACATAATATTGAATTTAATAAAACAAAAATATTAAAAAATATTTTAAAACCTGTTGGATGGATTAGATGGATGATCGATTGGTGAATTAAATGTCATCCTCAACTCATATCTCTAAGTGGCTAAGCAACTGAAAGACTAATTTATTCTAATATGAATAACGTTTTAGACCGACTTGCAATTTTTAAAACATAAACAACTAACTTAAAAATTCAAATAAACATAAGGAACCACTAATAGGTTAAACCAAACATTCCAAACTTGAAGGTGTACTAGTCGGCAGTAGCGACCATACGTAGAATCTGTAGACGATGAGAACTTGAATATACTAGTAGGACCTAACTAAATAACTAATTTAAACAAAACAATTGGCCCATAACGTGTCTAACTTTGTTCACGTTGTGCAAATGTTTTGTTTCTTTCTCAACTGAAGCTTCAAATTGATAGCATTAATTAAAAAATTGTGATGTTTCCCAATCATTATCTAGAAAGGAAATGAAACTCATGTACCCCACGTCAATTACAACTTGAGAGATGATTTTAACATCGTATATATCCGCAAAAAATAATATCTTCTGCAATTCTCTAATATTATCCAGTTAATTTTAAAAGTATGTAAATGTAAACTAGGTAACTAAGATAGGAGGAGTGCTCTTAGGAAAAAAAAAGGTTAGAAACATTATCTTTTTAACACTCTTTGATTAGGTAGAACTCATCCTACCATATGAGAAACCTATTTCTAAAATATGAAACTCACATATATTGCATTTAATAAGAAAGAGTATTGTTTAAAGGAAAATTTTACAAATATTCCTCTTATCAATAATTGTTGACGATAATAATAATATTTATTTATTTTAATCGTATAAGCTATTGAACACCAGGGCCGTTCCTACGAATCTGGAGGCATGGTTCTGTAAGTGAAAAGAGCCCCGTAATAAAATAAAAACGTATTTTTTTTTTAAAAGAACAATGTTCTACTTAAATTTTTTAAGAGATAAATACAAGGTGTCGTATATATGCGATACACCCAAAGATGAAAATCACTACCGTATACGAGGAGGAACCTCAAACTACCTTCCAAAAGCAAAAGCAAGAGGACCAAATTCTAATAGGCCTAAAACAAAACAACAGAAGAGGAAAAAGAAATCAAATCAGGGAAGAAGAAAAAGAAAGTCTGATGGAGTGATGGTGATGAACGCGTGGTATCAGAGAGAAAGAGAATAAGAAATTTTTGTTTTTAGTGGGGTAGTCCTTAGTAGTACTACTGGGCTATAATATTTTTTTTAGGCCCATACCTTGAGGAGGTCCAGTTCCATTGAGTCCCTTACACACCTCAAGGTCCGGCCCTGTTGAACTCTCTCTCTTTATCTTACTTCAAGTGTTCGTTTGGTGATAAAAGTTTGACTTTTTCCTTAAAAAAAAGTTTGACTTTCTAACCTCAATAAACAGTGTTCAAATACCACCGGAGTATGGTTGACAATTTAATTCACCAATCCATCATGCCTCTATTCCATCCAACTATAAATTCATCTTATTTCTCCATACATGATAAACATGTCAGAGAATTAGATGCAACCCATCCAACATTATTTTTTTTATCAATTATAATTTTCTATTTTTTAAGAAAACTATTTAGTTTAAAAGAAATGCAAGTAATACTCTCTTTAATTCTTATATTCTTTTATTAAAAGAAATCAACGCGAATCTTATAAGAAGGAATTTCTTGTAATTTCAAAAGTGTTGATTATTTAAGAAACATGAGAGCGCAAGAGAGTAGAAGAGTGAGCGATCGTGGCGGCTCCCGACCTCGCAAGGGGCAGCCGCGCCGGTATCTTTCGCCAGAAGTGAGTTCCAAGGGGGG
>Ga0228711_1005194_pt1 | contig 19878 bp, 6 predicted proteins | sample MedpolnodulmetaG_2_FD_177996 | JGI IMG/M metagenome (GOLD analysis project Ga0228711, IMG submission 177996) | Root nodule microbial communities from Medicago polymorpha collected in Santa Monica, California, United States - brown nodules | ecosystem: Host-associated > Plants > Roots > Nodule... | reverse complement strand
CCAAATTATTTGTCAAAAAAAAAAAACTAAACTAATCATGATTATTTATTTCAATAACACCATCAATATAACAAAAAATATAATATAATTTTTTTTAATGACATAAACAACAATCTTTATTATAGAAATAGTTGTTTAAGGGTATAATTGGGATAATGAAAAAGTAAGTATAAATATACTCATCTAGTTTGTTACACTTTTTAAATGATAAAGGAAAAAATCAAACATATATATTTATATCGTGTTTGTTACATTTTTTAATATTTAAATTTATTCTTCTTTTTTTTCGTAAGCCAGGGGAAATGACAGGTATCAAGAGGAAACAACGGCATCCCAACTAAGTTGACATCCAGCGAAACTTCCATCCTATACCGCCAAACTTAGAAAAAGATTTTATTAAAAAAAAGGGAGAAAAATATATACACAAGAGGGGGACTAGACCAAAACCCTCAAAAACTGAAAATATAAGAAAATGAAAAAGAAAAGGGCAACAATTCCTGTTAAACTTTTAGCAAGAGTCCTTGGAATTGCATAAAGTCTTCACGAGCAACATGACTTTCATTTTCATCAAATCCACCAAAATCATCGGTAAACATTTGGAATCATTTTGACGCTGCGAAAATAAAAGGTTTCACAATAATAATTAACAATGGTTTAAGAGACAGAAAACAATTCTTATCTATTTGTTGCATGTATTATTTGTATTCAAAATTAAGGACATTTTTAGAAAGAGAAAAAGTGAGCCCAAAATAGCTGAAAAGAGTTATTTTTTTATATATAGTATAGATTATTATTCCTACTACTATTAATTATTAATAAATCTATGAAAAATTTAATACAATTACCTTTTTATTTTTTTTTACATGACTTATCCCTTAAGAGAGTCCTTCTAGAAACTTTAAAAGTTCTTAGTTGACCCTAATTATTAGAGGTATTTAAAAATTAGTTTTGAACCAATAGATGTGTCTCGGTTAATATCCTACAAATTTCTTAGTTGACCAATAAACTAAAATGTATTTTATTTCCAATAAATTTTAATATATTTTTTAAATTTACTATAATTTTTTAAATATTAAATAGAGATGTGCGTGCTTAAAAGAGACCGGTGAAAAATTACGACATATCAAAACAACGTGCCCAACAATAATAGTCGTGACTTGTGCGAATAGCCTCATCTGGAACATACTAGGCAAACTCGAAATTTGGTGCTTTAATGGCTACTTCAAAGAATGACGTAATGTGCTCGAAGATACAACCACCGGTAACACGATCGGCGTAAGTTTCTTTCATCATTACTTATTATCAATTTAAGAATTATAGATATTTTACTACTCTAACATGTAATTGAAAAAATGTAAAGTGAATAAGTGATGAGTCTAATTCATTAGTTATAATATATTATTTTTTGGGGTGTTCGATTCAAAATGGTCTAAATATTAAGATTGAAAAAAAAACCACCCAATTAGAATATCATTCAATGTTTTTTTTCTCTTGAGGGAGTCATTCAATGTGTTTGAATGTCATTTTATGAAAACTTTAGATTGAATCAAGTTTTAGATCACTTTATCAAAACCAAATCAAACCAAACTAAATCATAAGTAAATTCTAATACTTTTTTTTGTTAGTATCTTACATTAATCTATTGTTTTCTTGTCAAAAAAAATTACTCTATTGTTTGTTTGTTTTTAATTTTTTTAAAACAATTATTATTAGTTTTATTTAATTTATATTTTTACTAATTCATATATTTCAAACATAATAGATCATTATAATTTCATAATATACTAATATTAATTTCTAATAAATTTTCCATCAAACCTATTATTTAACTATGATTGTGTAATATTAATAAAAAGTATTTAAAATTGTATTTTGAATAGTTAAAATTTCATCCAAATAAATCCGCTTTCAGTTGGATTGGATCAAATCATTTTTAAAACTGTGATTCAAACTAAATCAAACCGCACATGACTTTTATTTTGGATCTGATTATTTGTACTTCAAAAGTACTAATCCAAACTACACCGCACCTACAATCACTTAATTCACAAACAAACAATGATGTACAAAAATATACTTTGTAACAACAAATTTGATACAATAGGTAAATTAAGTTGGTTTCCGTGCTAAAATAGGTAAAATAATTTGATACTTTGGATCAACAAAAATATACTCACATTATTTTTTACTTTATATCTCTATTGCTTTGGTTTCCGTGCTAATACTACTTTTTCTTTGTAAATTATGGTTGTAAAATAAGTTGTCACCAAATTGGATGTTCAAATAACACTCCTCAAAATATAACATATCTCTTCAATTTTATTGAATATTTTATAGCTCAACAAAGACTATATTAATTTCCCTTAAAATATCATATTTAAATTTAAACCAATACAAATTTTAATCCTTTAAAAATATTCCCTAATTTTGATATAAATTAATATTAAGCATAATTAAACCACCCTAAAATTCATGGTCAAACATTGTTCAACGCAGGATGATATTTTAATACATGTTCAAACATGTAGCCAAAAATAACATGTTGAAACATTGAACTATATAAAATGTTATATTTGCATCTTTAAAAAAATAGTATATTTACTAAAATTCATGACTAAATATTTTAAGTATGTATTATTATAATAAAGATGTTCAACGCAGGATAATATTTTTTGTAAAAAAAAATGAAGTGATAATAATACAGTTAATCTACAATTTAAGAATTTTTTATAATTAAATAAAGAATAGTCTAATCAAGAGCGTTTGTATAAAATGACAGTCTCTTTGAACTTAACCAAATTCTTAAGTTAAAGTTAGGATTTGGACATACAACAATATTAAAACTCTTTCTCGTCAAAATATCGGGTTTTAAAAGACTCGAATGATTAGTCTATGTCGTTTGGATAAAATACCAGGTTTAAAAGAAAAAATATATATTCTTTCTCTCACTCAAAATATAATCCTTTTCTCATGCAATTTTCCTCATTTTGTTGTTTTTAAAAAAACACTCTCCAACTTTCCCATCTTTCTTGTTCCATTTTTCTTGTGCTACTCTCTTCCTCCATTGGCATCAATGGAGGTTTATCCTAAGAAAAAAGCATCGATCGAGGCATTAAAGGAGTTGTAAGTATTCTCTCTTGCGTTTTGAACAATGTAAACAAACTTCATGTATTCTTTTACACTTTCATGCGTTTTCCATTTTTTCTTTTGATGTTGTTTATTTTCATTCTCCCTGTTATATTATTTGTTGTTGTTTTTTGGCATGCAATATCTTTATTTGTAATGGTGAATGTTTAATATGTATTAATGCAAAATGAATTTGTAAGATACCTTTTGAAATATAATAAAACTCAAAAGAACTGTAACAAAAATACATTGCAACATGATACTACTAGAGAGTAAATAATAGTTAGGCCTTGTAAGTAAAGGATATTATTCATTCATTTTAGAATTTATACAAATTTATGCTATTCTGAATGAAATTTAATTTGGATGTGTAGTCATTGGTGTTGGAGCAATACATCACAAACTTTTGCTTGCTTCTTTGAGTTTAACTTTTTTTTCTTTTGTTTAAGACCTAGGCTACTTTGAAGGATTATAGGTAATTTACTCAACAACCCAATAAAATTAGTCACATAAGTAAATTTACAAATGGTATCCACGAACTAACTTTTAGTCTTTTACTTCACCCACAAAATTGTTTATGTAACTTATTTTAATTAGATGATAGGTGAATTACTCACAATTCTTCTTCAAATGTAACCTATAAAAAAATGACCAATATGAATGTAAGGATTTTGCCATTCCTTTTAAAAAAAAAAAGTATTTTTCCATTCATTATTGGCTATTCTTTTCCATAAACACTACATTTTATTTTCTTTTGACTAAGATAAATATTTTACTTAACCGAGTCAACTTCCTTATTTTCATCCAATCCCAAATCATTTATTTTAATGAAAATCAATTGGTCAAACCAATTCTCATTAAGGTGAAACTAAATCAATTTGTTTTGAGAAACTAAATTAAATCTTATTTACTTTTTTTTTAATCTATTACTTATTTACATTTTTAAAACGATAATTTTGGGTGCTTTCAACTAAAATGGTCTTATCCTTCGAAAAACTAAAATGGTCTTAATTCACTAAAAAAAACTATATTGTTTTTACTAGCTTTTGTTTTAAAAAGACATGTTAAAAAACTCAAAAGTGAAGTAATTGTATGAAGAAAAAAAACAATTTTTAATCTTTTTGAATTTTTTTTGAATACATGGTACCTTAAGGTGAGTTCAGTTTGGTTTTGAACCAAACCAGACAAGATACGTTTTTCAATTTGGTTCAGTTTAACTTTTTGAATTTTGTTGGCCTGTACATTAAGGTGAATTTTGTTGAGTTGATAAAATTGTTATTATGCCATAATGCAATGATAAAAATTATGTGGTTAATTTTATTTACTGTGTAGGTCAAGGAAAAAGAAGATTGCTGCAAGTGGAGATAACTCAGAATCTGGAGCTGCAGGTACCTTTTCAATCATCATGCTCTATGAAATTGTAGTGCATAAATGTATTTATATTGTTTCCACCTTTTTTAATTTACTATGTTTAGAATCAAAAGTTGTGATCATGAGAAATGTTGTATATTACGAATGCGAAACACATGACCAAACTTGTTCATTTCCATCCAAGTCAAAGTTTAAAACCAATGGCATATAGCCACATTTTCATTCTTTGGTTTCGTGTAAGTGTTGCTCGATCTTCGTAAGGAATAGCGTAGCAGTTAGTATAATATATATTTGTACCAACGTGTTGGAATTGTCTACCAATGCGCGCATTCATTCACTTTGACAATTTGTATCTTTAAAACTATCGCTGTGGAATGAGTATCGGGATGTGAGAAAAATGTTGTTGATGCGTTACCAAACGAGCACTTATTGTGTATGCTTGGTATACGCCTGAGAAACTGTAATTGTATGCTTGGATCGAAGCGTGCCTTGGAAACAGAAACCCTAACAACCCTTAATTCAATTGTCTATTTATTTATTCATTTATGATTCATGGATAATGTTCGAAAATAATTTTGTGGGGTTTTTGTGATTCAGGTCAAGGAGCGGGTGAAGCGAAAAGGGCTTTGTATCATTGCAATTACTGTAATATCGATATTACAGGAAAAATCCGGATTAAGTGTGCCGTGTGCCCAGATTTTGATTTATGTGTTGAGTGCTTTTCTGTTGGAGCTGAGCTGACACCCCACCAAAGCAATCATGCTTACAGGGTTATGGTTAGTAACCATTACTTTCAAATGTTTTCCTTTGATGTCATGTTAAACTTAACGTTTTGATCGATAGAAAGGTTATGCGACGATTATCCTGCTTGCAACAGGTTGATCACTGAGTTTCAGATACATTGTTGTTATTATTGCGTTGTTTCTCTTTATAAAGTTTTTTAATACGGTTCCCTGTGGACAGGATAATCTGTCTTTCCCTCTCATTTGCCCCGACTGGAACGCAGATGAAGAAATTTTGCTTCTAGAGGTACTTGGTTTAAAGTAGACACGACTAGTGGTGTATATGATAAAGCATTATATTTGTTGTCGAAGAAGAAATATCTTATTAATATCTGACTTTTCTAGCAATAATTTTTTGGTTTTAGGGACTTGAAATGTATGGCATGAATAACTGGGAAGAAGTTGCTGTGCATGTTGGAACAAAGAACAAAGAGGCATGCATAGAACACTATAGGATTGTGTACTTGGACTCGCCATGCTTCCCTCTTCCGGTATAAGATGCTTCAAATGACGCTGAAATTAGTCTTTCTTATCATATTCGTTTATGTAAATGTATTGTAAATGCTAATCGTTCTTATTTACTAGGACATGTCTTATGTTGTTGGAAAAAGCAGAGAAGAACTTCTTGCTATGGGGAAAGGGCAAGGTGATGACAAGAAAGGTTTGTCACAATATTGAATATCACATTCATTAATTTTTGTAGTTTTTAGTTTTTGTGAAAAAATTGATTTCATTACATAACATTTATCACTTATTTTAGATTGATTTATATTGTATCTTCAAATAATAATGCATTATATATGTTGCTGATAACTACTAATATATGTTTCGGAGATGTATTTAGAATCATCTATGACTTCCAATATGAATTCAGGTAAGCTAAATAAGTCGATAGCTATGGCATATACAACAATTTGCTAATTATCATTTTCGTTCAATCTCTATCGTTTATATATTGTAGGATCGGATTCTGGGCCCTCGGTCAAGACACATGCTGCAACTAGAACTAACCAAAAGGCATCCAATAGAGGCCGGGGAAAAGGTGTGCATTTTATATTTGGTTGTAAATCCCAATTGACATTACACAATTCTGATTCTTTGAAGAAACTTATATCATCTCATGACATTACATTCTGTATTTAACCCTAGTTCTTTTTGTCATTGACAGATTCTTCAAGAAATTCTGGAGGAAATAAGCCAAAATCCTCAAGAAATGACGGCCCTTCTTTGGTTGAAGCCAGTGGTTATAACCCGAAAAGGCAGGAATTTGATATTGAGTATGATAATGATGCTGAGCAATTACTCGCTGATATGGAGTTTAACGACTCTGACACTCCGGAGGAGATAGAGATCAAACTTCGTGTGATACGCATCTATAATAAAAGGTAAACAACCATTTTAGTTTTGTTGATTTCTTTTCTTGTGTCATCCACAATCAAAATCATAAAAAATAATGATATTTGTTGCATAGTATTGCTCACGTTCGTATCTTTGAATTGAAAAACATTGAAGGCTTGATGAAAGAGAGCGCAGGAAGAAATTCATACTTGAAAGGAATTTGCTATATCCAAATCCATTTGAGAAGGATTTAACGCCCGAGGAAAAGGCAATATGTCGTCAATATGATGTGTTCATGCGCTTTCATACTAAGGAAGCACACGATGAATTGCTTAGAACCGTTATCTCTGAACATAGAACTAAGAAAAAAATTCAAGAGATTAAGGTTTGATTCATGAATGACATTAAATTGTTATGGACATTAACTTTTTTCACTACATGGAAAATAGAACAGTTATCTCTGACATTTGTTGAACATGGTCGCAGGAAGCTCGTGCTGCTGAAAAAAAGAGAAGAACTGAAGCTGAAGAAAGTGCCCTTAGGGCAAGAGAAAGTGCTTATGTGGTCCCGAACAATCGCGGGATTCCAAATGCATTGATGTCTCCAGACTCTGCTGATCCCAGACCTGCAGGGCGAGCTACTTCAAGTTCTGTCAATGAAATGGATGCAACAGGAGCAAATTTACTTTCTGAAGCTGTAAGAATCTTTTTCTTATGCCAAGTTTGCATTTTAAATCTGCACATTGCTTCTTATATTTGTTTTCTGAAACCGTTGGCTGTAATGTTATGTCAGGAGAAACGTCTGTGCTGCGAGTTAGGGTTGCCTCCAACTGTGTATCTGAAGATGCAGGAGGACCTGTCGGTGCAAATGATTGCTGGAAACGTCTCTTCAAAATCCGATGCTCATCGGATGTTCCAGATGGATACCGTGAAAGTTGACATGGTGTATGATATGCTTATTAAGAAGGGATTTGGTTCACACTGAGACCTCTCTTAATCTATTATTCTGTTTTAGGACCCCATAATAATCAAAATAAAATCTAGTTATAGTTCAAACTATAAACAATTCTAGAAATTTTGAAATGTTGTATTTTCATGCACTGTCGAGTATCGGAATTTCATAGGGAAATTTAAGACTTGTTGCTTTTATGAATAAAATTACTTATTTGCTAAGATGTTGTTTTGTTAATTGTTTTATTCAATTGTTTGGTCGAAGTTATCCTCAAGTACCTACTTGCATAAGGTGTTTATACTTCACAATCATTTTCAAATCAAGCTGGTTTTTGCTTGAAGGGTAACACTGTCATCAGACTATGCATACTAGTTTGGTTGCATATGGTTAAAATTTAGTCATGGAGTGGCAATATGGGATTGAGGTTAAAGATTAGGAGTTCCTGCACAAATTTGTCATGAGAATTTCTTTTACCACCTTATACACTTCTCGTGCGCCCTTCAATTTTTGGTAAAAATTAATACAATAATACAAAGTAATTTTATTAGTTTTAAAAATATTTAATGTTATAATTTAGTTTAGCAATATTAAAATAGAGTGGTGTAGGTCAATGTCATAGCACGTGCAGTCGCAGGTAGATGTGTGTACATGGGTTGGGTAAAACCGCAATAACCTGTCAAATTGTGTGGATCAATCTGATTTGACATTTTGAATTCAGTAAATTGGTATTGATAATTTACAAAATTGCAAAACTAGTTAACAATTTGGGGCGACAGGTTTACATGGACACAACCCACGTAGACCAGTCAACCCGTAGAAAAAAGGCCAATAAAAAGCCAATTAGTTTACCAAGTTCATCCCAATTTTTTTTTTTTAACCAAACTCAATTTTGTAATTTTAATTATGGGTGATGAACTCTGACTTTTAATGATACATTTAGGTTTTCCAACCTTTTTATTTTTGTGAGTCATAACTTTAGTTGATTTATATGGTCTTCAACTTTGGTTATTTTTTACGATATTTGCAAGAATTTTATGCAATTTTAACACAATACTTGGGTTATTTTGATTTTTGTAAAGTTAGTTACTAGATTTAAACCAGAGTCCTCTACATGGTCTAATTTTAGCCAATATCGGGCCCTAGTCATTGGCGGCGGCTAACAACCAACAAAAATCCTCCAATGACCCATGTCGAAGGTTAGTGTAGCTCAAACATTGACTAGACCACCATCACTTCACCAACACATATTATTTTTATTAAATTTATATTTATTAAAATAAATAGTCAGTTATTTTTTCTAAAAAAGTTAACAGTTTTTAATACAATATTAAAATACCATTGACCATCATTGTTGACTCACATTAAAAATATTTATGTTTATTCAATTTTTTCCTTCTTTTTTTCTTCTAGTTTTTTTATATAATTATTAATATATTTTATAAATAAAATATTTATAAATATTTACATTTTATGCATTGAATTTATACTTTAATTTTAATTGATCTACTGAATTAAAAAAAAAGTGCATGGATTCTGATCCATTCATAATATAAAATGGATGGATTGAATCCAACCGTTAACTAATTTTTTGTTGGTTGGATGGTATGGATGAATTAATGCGAGAATAGATGAATCAAATTGTCAGTCCGATCTTTTTTTTGAACAAAATTGTCACCCTGACTTTTTCTTTTTTTTTTTAAGAAGCTAAAATGAGATATATTACCAAAGAAAAGTGTGCCTCCTAGTACAAGGTGTACCAAGGGAGAAACACAAAGTCTGAACAATATTTACAAGGGAAATGAAAAAATATACAAAAGTAAAAAGAAAGGAACTATTAACCTATGCCCAGCATGGTGAACGGACTCAGCCACCAGCCATGTAGATTGAGGGGAAGAGTAACGTACTTCACCTTCAACCACATATAGGAGATGGACTTAATCCTATCAACCACCTGAAAAACGGGGCATTCTTTGCCTTTGAACAATCGATTGTTTCTTTCCTTCCATATTTCCCACACCGTTGCAAACCAAATAACCTGTAAAATAGAGCGCCGCCTCCGCCCAGGACCACCACAAAATCCGAACTGCTGAAAATGATCAGAAACATAAAGTGGGTTGGCCACTGAGATGCCAATCCAACTATAAATTGAGTGCCAAACAGTACCAAAGAAGTTACAATGAAGAAATAAATGGTAAGACGTTTCGACAATGCCGCAACCTGCTACACACAACCTGGAATCAAAATGAATCACAACTCGCCGGAGTAGATTGTCCTTTGTAGGCAATCTATCCCGAAGCAAGCGCCAAGCAAACAACACGACCTTAAGAGGAACATCCTTATGCCAGATAGAAGAAGCATCGTCTGGTAGCGCCGTAGGGGGCTGAAGAGTAAGGAAATTATACAGACTACGAACATTGAAAGCATTTGAGTTCTCCAAAGTCCATAGCCATTTGTCCTCCTTAGTAACCTGCAGTGTAACATTAACAAGCAATAAAATGAGCTCCCCCACCATCTCCTCCTCCCAGACAAACAACCTCCGCCTCCACCGCCAAGCCTCACCACCCTCCCCCCACCCTAACTGCGACATCTCATACACCGACTCCCCTTTAAGAACTGACAAATCAAATAACCTGCTAAACCTGACCCTAAAAGACACCCCACCACACCACACATCCGACCAAAACAGAGTATTCCTCCCGTTCTCAACATAGCGACTGACATGATCGCTGAAAGACATCTCCCTACCCAGACTGCTAACAACACGTCACCAATCAGAGGCCTCGCGACCTCCCGCCCTCAACCGCCCCTCATCCACCCCATACCGTTCCGACAACACCCTAAACCACAAACTCTCCCTATCCTCCAACACCCGCCAGCACCATTTCCCTAGTAAAGCTAAATTAAACTCTCTAATTCTCCTTACCCCCAAGCCACCAACCTCCTTACGCCTACAAATAGTATTCCAATCCACCCAAGATATTTTCCTGTGGTCAACACTCCCCCCCCAAAAAAAGCAATTAAATAAAGATTCAATAGAGGAAATGATACCTGTTGGAGCCTTGAAGAAAGAAAGAGCGTAAACAGGCAGCGATGACAGGACAGATTTCAGTAAAATTAGACGGCCCCCAAAAGAAAGATGTTTAGAACTCCAACCCGCGAGTCTAGATCTTAATATAAGATTTGAATAGTTTAATACATATGATGTATTTTTCGATTTTTGCTTGGTATTGAATGACTTAGATCATTATGTGATAGAGGATAATGTTGAATGTTACAAAACGAAACACGTGATTACCACTTACCTAGCATGTTCTTCGTCAAAGACCGAAGTTTTTGTTTTTTTTTATTTAAAGTTTTACAATTGCTTATACTCCTTCGTAAGATATAGCACTACTTGTGATAGAGATTTGAAAGCATGTTTTAAATATTTTGAAACTTTATTTTTTTCAAATGACAATGTTGGTATTTTATAATCGAGCGAAATTGAATTCATAAGCTTCTTATCTTTCCAATTTCTATGACATTGATTCTCTCAAACCACTTCTTGGTAGGCCATGAGATTGAGGCGGAGTCCTGATAAATATTTGACAGCTGTAACAAAAACAATCGAAGTAATAAAATATAAATTCGTATTCACGAGGACTGTTATTAATTTCTATTCGGCGATTTCATTAAGATACAACACCAAAGTCTGTCTCAACTCGCAGTTTTGCGCAGGTCACGGCTACATCACAATCGAAGGTTTCCAAGGCAGTTGTTTGTTTTAGAAACATAAACCGTTGGAAAAGATAATAAAAGTTGGTCTTCGAAATTTAAGATGAAGATTGATTAAGCCGTTCGAATCATCTAATGTTTACTTAATGATAATTTGCACCTCTTTCCTATCATTACTTCCCTAGTTTAACGATAGATTAACAAAATAGTTATAATCAATCTTTGGAATTAGAACTCTCTCCTAAAGTCACAATAACTTAATCGCTTAAGTAAATTCGAAATTGTTGGAGGTTTTAATAGGCCGTTAATCTCTAAATCACAACTTAACAATTATTTATCTCTAACTTAACATGTTAAGTTAATCAGATATCCTAGGTCAGATTCAAAAGTTATGGCTAGTAGTCATTCAAATTCTATTATCAATTCATACATTCAAGAAGCTAGGGCTAGTAGTAAATAAAAAAACGTATAAAAGGCATTAAACTCAAGGATATCCGAATAAGAATAGATCTTTAATGATATTTAAGAGAGTTCATACAAATTACATGGTCATATAGCTTATAAAAGATTCATCTCAGGCTTAACCATAAGAAAATTAGTTACTCATAGCTAAAACGTAAACAACTAATTCAAAAGAAGAATTCATTACATGGATTGGAGGACTGACTATGAGTTTTGATGGTCTCCCATCGGTTCTCCAGTTCTACAGCTCCAAAAACGCCTTTTTCTTCCCAAAATTTCGAACAATTGGCTCAAAAATACGCCTGGCTTTTATAGAATTAGTTTATGTAACGTGAAAATCGTGCCTCGATTTTTAGAAATCGTGGCCCGATTTATGTCAAATTTAAAAGCTCAAAATTTCATCAAAACCTAGTCAAAATTATGGCCCGGTTTTGGTTTTCCTAGTCTCCTTGTTGTCTTTTTCAGCTTCAAGCTGTCTAGAACTGCTAAAAACTAAACTAATACACATAAAAACTAACTGAAAAACACCACACGATAGCATGTTATCAAGTTTCACTAGATTGGTTCATTTCATTGAGCTAAGAGTAACCACACAAGTGAGATTGCCACCACATCTTCATCCAAAACCTTAATAAAAAGACTTCATGAGTTCTTTCACTTATACGTTTTTTAACTTCAATTCTTTCATCCAATGTGTGACTTTAACACACACTTGACACATCACAACATCTCTTCATCAAGTGTAAGACTCGTTGCATCTTTCATGTAACACAAGGAATATCTCCCACTCCCCAAGAGTTTTGAATTAGGCTAGTGTCATTTTTGGGTCAAGATCAGGAACCACATAAGTGGTTGTACACATGATAAGTGAGTTGTACACATGATATTCTTCAAAAATCTTAAATTGGGATAAAAGCAACCACATAAGTGAGTTGTACACATGATATTCTTCAAAAATCTTAAGATGTTAAGTATACGAGTTCTCTCACTTATATATCACTAAAAATTTTACCCTTTTATCTAATGTGAAAAATTAACTCACATTTGGCACATCACAATATTCTATCATCAAGTGTGACACTCTTTACGTCATCGATCCAAGATCAGGAATCAGTCCCACTTCCCCATACCCCCACTAAGTCAAATCAGAATCTAATGTTGATGTTCTGCCATGAAGGGGAGTCTCACTGGATCATATCGTCACATTAGACTAAGAGAATAAACACAAGTGAGTTGGACACCACATTTTCTCTCAAAACTTTAAGGTATTACATACATGCATCCTCTTGCTTATATATTGCTTAAATTTTACGACTATATTCAATGTTGGACTTTAACTCACACTAGAAACACCACAAAATTAGTAGAAGCCTAAAATAGAGGTATCAGAGCCTGGTTACACTTGATGGGGACTTTGGAGCAGAAATTGTTTCTGATGTTAGATCAAAGACATGGAGAGTCACGCTTGAAGGAGAGAGTGTTATGATGTGTCAAGTGTGAGTTAAACTTCCACATTGAATAAAAAAGTAAAATTTGAGTAATATATAATTGAGAGGTCTCATGTACTTAATTCTCATAGACGGATGTACACTTAGACTATGTGTGGCTAAACCCCCACATAAATTTTTCCTTTTTTTTAATAAATAAAATACATGTTAAAAATAAAATATTTTGAATGTTTTGTCACTTATTAATGATACCAAAAAAGTAATTACAAGAAATGAGGAATGAGAGATAGAAGAACTTATATCTAAAGTTATTAAAATTTGCAATAAGCATGATATTGATGCGTCTGATATGGATTTACCATATGCGCAAAGGAAGAAATTTAAACAACACTCTTCAACTTTTAGTATTAAGGCAATTAAAAGTAGTAACTTTTCATTGAAAAACATCAATTATTTATTAAAAAGTTTTATATATATATATATATATATATATATATTAATATAAAATACACAATTTACAAGACAAATTTACCATTTTAAATTTCTTAACATGTGTAAATTTACACATGATAGAAAAAATCCTTCTTATTTTTAATATAGTTTGTATTATTGTGTCTTCAAAATTTTAGACCCACGTGTGCTAAATATCTGGATCCGCCCCTACTAATTCTTAAAGTTTTGGAAGAGTTAACCAAGTGGATTTTTTTTTCTTCGAAAAATCAAACGCAGCTACCTTGTCGGCACAAATGTTGCCTTCTCGGTAACAACTACAATAGCTATCGTAGCAGCTGTTTAGTTTTCTTTGAGTAAGTAGCAGCTTAAAAAACAATTGCATTCTAAATGAACAAAGAAATGCAGTCAACAACCGATGCTCTAAAACCCCTAAAATTGGCACCTTAAGAGAGCCTTTAGATGCACTACCATCTGGATTACACTTAAACTAATCACAACGAAAAACTTTCAACAACGTCAACTTTATCTGAATATCGTGAAGGAGTTGTTTTAAAATATATATTTTTTAAATCAAATAACAAGAGTAAAAGGATTACAATAACAAATTGAATTATTACGATTTGCAAGTATAGGGGTGGGAATAGGTCAGGTCAGGGTAGACTTTGACAGGCTTGAGCCTGGCCTACGAAAAAATTTACAAGTTTAAGCCTGACCTATGGTCTATCATAGGCCGTTTTTCTTAGTCTGGTCTAACCTATTTAAAAGTCTGAACTGGTCTGAAAACTTACTTACAAGTATATTTTACATTAAGGTCATCAAATAGTTCATTTGTCCTATTAAATAGATTAAAAATGCCTTAAAGTCTACTTAAAAGCCTATTTCACTACAAGTAAATTTTAATTAGATTAAAGCCTACTTAAAAGCCAATAACAACAAAGTCTATTGAGGGACTAATAGATAGAGAAAAAGATGTTTATATTTTAATGTATGCAATTATTTTTATATAAAAAATAATTGTTTTTAATAAATAAGTATTAATAGGTCGGCCTATTAGGCTTAACAAGCTTTTCTGAAAGCTTAAGCCTGACCTATTTAACTAAATAGGCTTTCTAAAAAGTCTGGGTCTATCTACTAAACAGGCCAGGTCAGGCTATAGGCCCCTGTAGGCCGGCCTGACCTATTCCCAACTCTATTTGCAAGAGGATTAAGTATTTAAATTATCAAAAGAAAATAACATGAGGGAAAAGGTAAATAACAATATTTGATTATAATAAATTTTAAGGAACATATAGATAATGGCCATGGTGGTCCAACCAACAGTGTCAATCAAGATTTATAACTAACATGAAAGTTGGAAAAATTATTACATTTATTCATTTAGGGTTATATAAGGTCGTACGTCTTTTGTTTACCAAATCAACACATATCAATCTAAGAAGTGTAACCTCCATCCATAGCTATAACTTGTCCAGTGATGTATGATGCAGCTGGAAGACAAAGAAAGGCAACTAGTGATGATATCTCTTTAGGCTCTCCCATACGACCCATAGGTGTTTGAGACACTACACCATCTACAGCTTCATCCCCTTCATTATCATTCTGTAAGAAGTAGTTGCATTATAAACATTAATACCATTAAGTTTATTTTCATAAGACAGTAGTCAATTGGGATTTTCAAGTAATACTCCTCCAAACAGACTGTCCATAGTTTAAAAATAAAATCTCAGAAACGACCTTGAGATCTTACTCCTACAATATTTGTCACATTTGAAAAGAAAAAAAAAACTGTGCCGAAAAGATTATTACTTTTTAGGTTTTAATGTTATTTTAATTACTCCATCTTTTTCAAATCTTTTAAAATGAGAACATTTTACCTTATACCCGTACACTTATACCTTCACCCCAACAAACTCTTGAAATACCAATTTTACCCCTTTTTATTTAACTTTTTCACATGATTTCACCCCTACATAATGTTTCAAGGGAATATTTGCCGGAAAACCTATCAAATCTTTTCGATCACCGCCACGTTTCCTCAATACATCAGTCTGAAGCTCCGATCCGCCACCGTACACCCTTGAATTTATACCTTTGCCCCATGTATTTGACTAAAACTTCCTATTTTTCCCTCTTATAATTGTCAATTAGTAACTATAAAATATGTGGTGCAGAGAAAGATTTATTCTTTTTCTTAAATTTTGAATCCACCACATGCAGAAACTGTGGAACTTGGTTTTGATTCAATGACCTTCAAAATTGGTTTTGTATTCAATTTGCCTACGGTTTTATTTTGATTCTACAATGGCTTTTGACTGATATGCATAGAGCTTTTAGAACTTGTCGGTTTTTTTTATTGCTAATTCCAATAAAAAGTTAAAGATCAATTGAGTTAGAAATAATAAAATAACCAAAAAATTATGTATTATGTTTTTCGAATAGTTTTAAAACTGGAAATCTCGATGAAGTTTTCCAGAGAACATTTTCGGTACCGGAAATATAATATGTTGGGTGAAATAACAAAGTGTAAAAAACTAAATAGTAAAAGGGCAAAATTGACATTTTCTTATGGTTGGTAGGGGTGAAGGTAAAATTGTAGGGGTATAGGGTAAAATTTCCTTAAAATGAGCGTCGTTTTACCTAAATAGATTTGTTTCAAAATGAATGTCATTTTCAGTTTCCAATCCAATAATAACTTTTTATTTTCACTACTTTCAAAGTATTACTTTTTCTTTAATGAAAAACAAACCAGTAATTAATTAGGATATTTTGGTAAAATGACATCTCTCTTTCTTTGAATTAATGCATTTTTTAATATGTGTGTAAAAATCTTAAACGACATTCACTTTGAGACGGATGGAGTATCATTTTTCAATTGTACCCTTTAATGAATGTCATGTGCATCACTCCAAAGTTATTTTTCACATTTCATTTATTATGATCAAAATGCATCAATAGTTAATATTATGTGTAATTGAATAAAACCATCTTTCTTTTTCTTTTATTCATTGTGATTTTATTAATATATGTGAAATGGTCAAATATGAAAAATAAATACTATGGGAAATGGGAAGTACTTAAAAATTAGTTTATTGTACTCTTTGTTTCAAAATCATTAAAATTCTACTCATAATCAAAGTTCTTTTAGAGTAAGACTATTTAATTAATCAAGTTTGTGATATAAGTAGATTGCGCATAAGATTTTAAATAATTTTAATTTAGAAAACTTTATGTAAGTTCCTCAAGGTCTTAAGTTCCAATCTTTTTGTTGTTAATTTCGGTGGGTTAGTTCATATAGAGCAAAACTTTAAATAGAGCACCTGCAAATGAACGGTGGGATCGGTCTCCTCGGATTAGTCAGTCTATAGACTACTGAGTTTTTCTTTACATCGGGTCGGCCCATCGGCTCTATATTATTGTGTGGGTCGGGCCGTTAAAATGGCTCGAATACAACGACCTTATCTATCTCTTTAATGAATTTTAATTCTTTAAATAGATATTAATCATCAAAACTTGAAGAATTTACTTCCATAATTTGCAGTATATTTTTTAAGATATTAAAAACATATTTTTTTTAAGAAGATTTACAACATAATCAATATCAAATTTCCTTAAAAAAAACATAATCAATATCAAATTGTAAACAAAAAAAAAAATCAACATCAAATCATTGTCATAGAATTACTACCATGCAATCCTTTCATATGTATTACATGAAAATTCATCCTTATTAAAGATTCTACTGAGAGTGATTTTTTTATAAAAGAGTGTTTTTGATTAATATACTTTTAATTTGTAGAGTATTTTTTATTTTTTGAATGGCTTTAATTTGTAGAGTATTAATGTAGAAAGAGTTTTAAAAATTTATCCAAAACCCTCTAAAGTCCTCACCGCAATTCTCCTTTTCCAAAGCTGTTAATTTCTTCCATGTTTTTCATCCTTATTAACAAAGTCATTCCTTCTACACCCTTAAACTCTCAAACAGACCCTAATGGTGGATTTGGAAGCTAAATAACGACAACTTGTTTCCAGTTTAAGAATTTTATGGGTTAATATCAAATTTTGAAGCAATATCAGATTTCCCTTTGTATAGAGGTACTTGAAAAAAAAAATTATTGAAGATTTCATTGTTTGCATGGAGATTACTAAATGATCGTCTTCCAACTAAAATTAATTTAATCCGCAAAGTGGTTCATACTTTAACCTTGCATTTTTGTGTGGAAGGAAGTAATTTAAATGAAACACATTTGTTTTTTTTTCTTCTTATTGTTCTGTTGCTGGCAGTCGCAGAATATGTGTGCCATCTTGGTTAGGAATAGGCATGACAACAAAACTCATACCCACGGGTACCTACTCGAACTAAACCCAATTTAACGGGTATTCCACGCTTTGAATGAGTTTGGGTATGAGTTTGGGTTTTTCCCGATTTTAAAACACAGGTACGGGACGGGTAACGGGGATATAGATACCCACCCCGAACCCATACACAAACCTGTCCCGAATGTAGAAAATTAATTTATTACCCCTTTATATAAATAGAAACCCAACCTTAAATCATTTCTTTCACACGGTTAGAGTCTCAGACTTTCAGAATGACGCTCATTTATCATAGTTCCTTCTTTTCTCCTTCCATGTCTCACACTCTCGGCCTCTCTCTATTCCTTCACCATAGTCATCGATTGTCGTCATATCTTTGCTGGATAATGCATTACAGCATTGCGCTCGGGACTACAAAATACTTTTATTTTTATCAACAACAAAAATATTCATTGCAGGGATGGGGATGGGGCGGGAATACCCAAACCCGACGGGGATGGGGATGAGATTCGATTTCTCATCCCCGGTGGGTATGGGTAGGGTAATGGGTAAATATATCAGCGTAGGGTATGGGGACAGGAAAGGTAAAACCCGTCTCGTCCCGCCCCACAGGGGCGAATCCCTTCATATGAATGGGGTAGCATTGGCTACCCCAAAAGAAAAATAAACCTTGCATAATTAGTATAGTTTTGAATGTAGCTACCTCATTAATATATTATTTGGCTACTCCAAACAATTTTGTTGGTTTAAAGAGGGATGATTTTAAGAAAATACTTTTAATCTATTTAGTTTAGTGTCAATTATAAATAAATTTGACTTGTTAAAACTTCATATAGTGCAACTTTTATAAATAGTTATTGTTAGATTTTATTTTCTTCGTTGTCGTTTCATTAAATATAAGTAAAAATTATTTTAAATTTATTTTACTTATTAATTAAGTTTAATATATTAATTTTTAAAATATATTTTATTTCTTCTTTATATTTTGCCCCCTCGTAAAAATTGTGCTACCTTCGCTGCTGCCGCCTTATTGACATGCCTAGTTAGAAATAAGTTTTGCATTGATAAACCACACCTTGTGGTGCAATTTTTAGGTTAAAAATCAAAATATAGATTTAACTCTCTAAGAAATTTCTCTCTAAAATTCAACTTGCAAATACAACGAATCTATTTGGTTACCCTGATAGATTGCAAAAGTGATGTCCTGACAGGTCCAGGTGCCACAGCATTTGCACGAATATTATCTTTTGCCCATTCCAATGCCAAGTTCTTCGTCAATTGATTCACCGCTCCTGAATTAATTAAATATGTTTAGATAGATTAATTTTTGTGATGTGCATCTAATATCCACTTCAAAAGGATAATGTAAGGGTTTGCACAATTGGATAGTGTAATAAATGGATAATTAAAAATTAATTAGATGAGAATCCAAATAGAGTTAGTATTCTTAGTACATAAAAGAGAAACAAAAATATAGAAGAAGGCTAAGTCCAAAGACTTAAGTTATTACTCTACTAGAGAGTAACAAAGGGAGAGAGAGGACAAACTTCAAAAAAAAAATTCATACTTATTATTTGGTCATCATTTCTCGTTTTATGCACAATTAGAATCAAACTAGGTATAATATGCTTTCACTTTTCAACTATAACCGTTATGCCACTTCTACTTTTGTTGAAATATTGTTGCTTCCAAAAATGAAATACATGACTAAAATATTTTTTTTAAATCCCCAACCGCCCTAGTGGTTTCCTCTCTCATAACAGTTATTTTTTATTATTAGCGGTACCTTTACTGATAGTAGTTCTTTTTTCATTTTTTTTGGTGTACGCTTACTACGTTTTACGATATTAAAGTTGCATCTTTAAAATTGTAGATAATTTGACTGATCCAGATGATAATTTTATCATTAGAAACTTCAC
>Ga0228711_1005193_pt1 | contig 19878 bp, 8 predicted proteins | sample MedpolnodulmetaG_2_FD_177996 | JGI IMG/M metagenome (GOLD analysis project Ga0228711, IMG submission 177996) | Root nodule microbial communities from Medicago polymorpha collected in Santa Monica, California, United States - brown nodules | ecosystem: Host-associated > Plants > Roots > Nodule... | reverse complement strand
AGGTTTGATTACGAATTTATGCATGTGAAATTTTGCATTTAGAAGAGACAACACTTAAAAGTATTTTACATATCTACGGTTATAGCCGGAGAATACCATGAAAATCCAAAAAAAGCATTTCAATATATGTCTATTTTTTAGCAACATGTCCACATATGTCTATTACAATTGCATTTTGGTATGCTCTATTTGTAACAGATTACTCTCCTTCTACGTTCATATTATAAGCATTTTGGTATGCTCTATTAAGAATTTACTCTCTCGTATAGCACTGTCCATAGCTTGTCACTGTTTATTTTATCATGTTTCACTATGTATTTATTTAAAGGTCTTGTTAACCGGTGCTCTCGGAGCACTGGTTAAGGAAACTAAAAAAGAAAATTTTAAAGTAAAAATAGCACTTTTTATGTTTTTGAGGAGTTGACAGCACAAGTTCAAATGTAATACTTTCTACATTTGATTCCTTAATCAGTGTCTCGGGGGCACCGGTTAACATTTCCCTTTAATTAATCATTGATTTTTAATGAATTGCGTTTATTTTCTATTGGGAAAAAGTTTTTCTAGTTAGCTAAGAAGACATTGTTGTTGAATTTGAAAGTTAGTCGAGGTATAAGCTAATACTAGCGGCTTTTAACAATTTCATTTTCCTCAAACGATTACGCTCAAGAAGGAGATATACACCTACCTATGAGTTCCTTAACTACTCCAAAGAGGGTTAAGTACAATGTTTTGGGTCTTTAAACTACTTAGATAAGAAAGGCATAAAATAGCATAACCTACGAGTCCGATAATTATGGGAAAACTCTCGTTCAATTGTCCAAACAACGTGGACTACATAAATTAGTCTTGCTTGGATATTTATGCGGGTTATGCGTAAATCCTCCTGTTGTTGGGGATACGTGGTGCCCCTCGTTTGACTTGATTCTTCAGTTTTACGGTATTTTCAATTGCCAATATATCCGTGTTTGCTTAGCTCCTTTGGAATGTGACTCCTTGCTCTTAGCTTTCTTCTGTTAGTGGCAATATAAACATGGAGCATTAGTAAATTGCTTAATCGTCAAGTTCTATTGAGTTTTGTCAAATTCTTACACTTCCACGACCTTTGTAAACCTCCATACACTTGAGAAAGATTTGATTAACTCATATTCGATTGTATATGCATTCGCCTAACCTAAATGGTCTCACTGCTTAGTTGATTGATTAATGGTTGGACTTGTAGTAAAAGTTCCGCCAGCACAATGTATAGTTGAAACTTGTGATAAGCGTTCTACTTAAATTCATAGGTTCTCTTGTTGTGTTACCATATTATGTTTAGTGCGTCTACCTTCATGGTCTCACTGTGTGTGTCATTTGTTGTTTTCGTGCAAAATTAGGTGCTTAGTCGACTAGTCGTGTGCTTAATCGATTAGTTGTTTGCTTGATTTTTTTTTCCGATTACTCCGCTAATAAGATGATGTATTGTCCAACTTGCATTTATGACGTCTCTTTCTTGGTCAATAGATTATATAAAAAAATGATTATGTTTCTTAACTACAGGCTTCTAGCTTACTCCAAAGAGTGTTTAGTGAAGAAGATTCACTTGGTCAACACTATGTTGTCGTCTCTAAGACTCTTATTTAATAATACCATGAACCACAAGCACATATAGATCTGATAGCCGCTTTCAGTCGATAATCGATATTGCTTTAAATGTCAGTTGATTATAATTCAGTTGATAAGTAAATACTTTCATTACAAAAAGTCAAATGAGTCGGTCTAACTCAACCCGCTCCCGCTCTTTTATGACTAACTCGCTTCTTATTCAGATGCACATTAATAAGTTTGGTCAAGCCACTATAGGCTATATTGGTCAAGACACATTAGTAATGTTTGCATTATGCCAAAATAATCCGATTGTTTTTGGACTTGCTTTTTTAAAACTCATCTCATGGTGAAACTTGGGTTGTTGGGTCATCCCATTTTAACACTTGCTTAGCTAACGATCGTTAGTTAACCATATTCTTAACATCTGTATTTTCAAGGCCGTTTCTTGGAGAGTGTAAAGAGCTCAATTGATATGGGCCTAAAAAAAAAACTATTTCTCAATATCCCCACCCCCACTCAAAAAAGAAAAATAAACATGTTTCATGTTTCAATTTCTAAGTAAAAATCATGTTCCATGTTTCTATTTCTAAGTTAAAAACATGTCTTTGGTAAAAATAATTGCTAATTTTGATTTCGGTGGCTAATAATAATTATAAGAGTGTTATTTTCAATTTAAATAGAAGATTAATCTTTTAAAAAAATTATGCGTTTTTTTTGTTAGAGACCTATTTTTACTATGAGAGCCGAACTTCCAGTTTCATAGAGACGGTCCTGTGTATTTTTAAGGCAGTGTATGTTGATTCAAATTTTGCCTCACAGTGATCACAATTCTATCTTTATTTTCTCTCTACAACTAGCATACATAGCATTTTGATGAACGTGACTATCAAATCTAGATGGACTTGGTAGCTGAAATATTGGGTCTTATTGGCTTCAAGGTAGTGTTAAACAAGAGCCCGAGAGATTAACAAAGAGTTGACCAAGTCAAATACTTTCACTACAGCTGAGCGACCAATACATATTCGACCAAGCATTTATGGGTGTTAACAATTTGACTACAAAATTAAATAAGATTAATAAAAAATTTAAGAGTCTTGTTTACCAATGTCCTAAAAATATTGATTAAGAGATCAATAAAAAAAATTAATAGATTTTTTTTTATCTAACATGTGCAATATTGCATATATTAAAATAGTACGTTTTTATTGGAAAACAAAAATTATTTATTAAAAGTTATATATTTAATATAAAATATACAAATTTCAATTCAAAATTACTATTTTAAATTTCTTAACCTACCTAAATTTGTACATAAAAATAAAGTTTTTCTTTAGAGTACAATACATATTAGTCAATGTAATAACTATACTATTTATTTCTTGCACAAACTTACATCTTTTGACTACTTAAACATTATCCTATCATTATCCTATATTTTTAGGATGAGTATAGTTATTCTTAAATACTTGTCTTGTGTAAAAGAAATCTAGTTTTAGTCCATATCCATAGGCTTAAATGAAATAAATGATGAAAGAGACATAGAAGCCGTGGTTGACTTTGGTGGAAGAGGTCCCTGGGTTGAGACTTCCAGCTAGGGTTTCAAAAGATTATTAGTACTAGACTAGATTTTTTTGGAAGCAAGGGATCCCTACTGGGTGGACTGTTCTACTTTGAACAATCAACAATGGACCCATATTGATAAACCTACCGATTCATACAAGTCTATATCAATCATTTTACTGCAACTGTGATGATCATTCATTCATACATGACTTGAACAAATCTAAATGGAAAACACATTTTTGTCTGAGTGTGGATCATCCAACGCTACTGAACACGATAATCGGTGGCTTAAATGCTTTTAATGCGTCCATATCATTTTTCTTTTAATTTATTAGTATAAATCAAACAAAGGAGAACTATTAATAGACTAGTGGTAAAATTGCCAAGTAAACCTCACTGTTGGTTCTCCCTCAACTTCTCAGCAGTGACTGCTGACTAATTAATTAACTACTTGCTGAATTGATAAGTTATGGTTGACACAATGACACTTGATCAAGAGCTTGTTAGTAGCTATTAAAGTTTAGATAAATTCTAGATTTTCTTTAGAAAATTGAGGGTAAGTTGCTCGTAACTAATTAAAATCAACCGTATGTACTTTATTGATTTTTTTCTTTTAATTTTTTTTAATGTTACAATATAACGAGGCAAAAAGAAAAAAGAGGAAAAAATAAAATTAAGTTTCAAGCTTATCTCTCAAGATGAGAGATTCGATTCCAGACGGAGGACAATTCTAGTGAGCAGAACACCTTGCATGTGATCATTCTTTAACAATAAAATTTGCACACATATTTTGTTCTCTAAGAACATGCACCAATGTTGTATTTCCATTTCCATGTAAATCATCTCTAATATGAAGGATGTCAGGAGCATAAGTGTACAAGGTATGATCACGACCAGCAATAATCAGGGCAACTGCTTCCAAACAATCACTCTCACAAATAATACTGACATAACCTTTTTTACTACAAAAATCAAAATCAAGATCTATCTAGATATCAAGTAACTCAGCTAATAGAAATATGTTTGACACAATTAAAGGAGTACATGTGTTTGATTTTAATTGGTAGTAAATAACTTACCTATAATATTCAAAAAGATAGTCTAGGTTTCCTCTAAATTTTAAGAGAAATGGTATTTGTACAATCATTTTATGATAGTTTATGGACAAATCTTCGTACTCTTCTCTCTCTCTCTCTCTCCCTCCCTCCCTCCCTCCCCCCAAAGTATCTATAAATAAAATTGAAATAAGTTAATTAATATTTACGAGAATGTAAGTTAATAATCGATTTTCTTGAATTTTTAAAGTCAACCCAGTCATTAAGAAAATTTAAATTGGATTAATTTAAAAGTCTTTCATTTGTTTATCATCAAATAATCGTAAAAATATCATTACTCAAATTTTAATAACAAATATCACAATTTGTTTGATAAGGTCATACTGGTACATGCAAAAAAAGTAAAAGGTCTCGATGCATTTGTACACCTTGTTCTCTCAAATAATTAATATCAGCATTGTCAATAACTAAACTTTCATACATCCTATTCTAAGAAAAAAATTTATTTTGTAATTCATTAAATAACTGATGTATTTGACCTATAATAAAAACTAGATATATAATTTATTCAATGAATCTAATTTTTTTTTACTTATAATAGTGATGAGAGGGTATACAACTTGTTAAATCAAATTAATAAAAAATTTAAGTTTCGCAAAATATTATACAGTTCCCACCAAAGTCATGCATGTCACACACACACACCCCACCCCCCTATTCAAGGCTTCTACTTTTTTTGTGAAGGATCCTATTCAATTCAAGGGGTTATAAATTTGATGGAAAATATATTAATTATAGATCTTATTGTTTTTATTTTTTTGGTTTCAAAAGGCTGGTGGCTAAATTCAGATAAACGCCAACATGGCATTTAAAGACCCTTTCATCTTTTTTTTAGCATGTGATATACGTACGTACCTATGAGACTATTGATTATATGATGACCACAAACACTAACGTTGTCGCGATTTTGATTAGGAGTTCAAGCTTTTAAACTTTTATTTAATAATATATAATATGTATTTAAAAAATTACATACATAATCTACAATTATCCTTTTTACGGTTTTATGTTTTGAGATCGTTCAATAATCAAATCATTATTAATATCGTTGAACACGCCTCTCTTTGTAAATTGTTTAAGTTTTTCTTTTATGAATTCATTTTTTTTTTCAAAGAAAACTTTAAGTCAGTTGGATATCTAGGAGTCCATTGATGACATGTTGTCATTACGTAATTTTAGGACTTATTTCGACAAATTTGATAGAGTTCAGAGCAATATGAATGTCCAGAGGCGTTAAAAAGCGAGAAAACAACTAAGAGCTTGAAGTAACAAAACGCGACACGATTGCTTACATCGTGACGTGATTTTATAGGCAGAGAGGCAAGTTTTGGATTGCTGGAAATCGTGACACGATTGCGGGAGGCGTGTCATGATTGTGAAGAAGGATCTCGAAGGACTCTAGGTTGTTATAAAATCGTGACACGATTGGACACAAGCGCGGCGCGATTTCTCGATCAGAAAGATTTCCTATTTAAACAGAAGTCAGTGCCAAAAACAAGGGTTACAATTTTGGAGAGAAAAAGTACGATTTTGAGACTTGAAGACTGCTTGAAGGGCGATTTCCTCATCCTTAATTCAGTTCATGTATGTTTTAATTATTTCATTGATTATGTTATTCGTCAACTCAATTATGAGTAGCTAAATCTCTCAGAGATTAGGTCTGAGATGAATCTGTGTAACTCTATTTGATCCATGTTGCTTTGAAACTTTATTTATTATGAATGACAATCTAGTTTTTATTCAATTCAATTGTTCTTAATGCTTTTATATCCTGATCACATATAAATCTGATTTAGTGAGAACGAATGACTGCTAACCCTAGCTTTCGACTTAGACCTAATTGAATTGTTCTAATAAACATGGTTAGTCTAGGAATGGATAATCGTTTATTAGTGATGTTAGGTTAACGTACTCTAAACCTTCAAGGATTATTAGACCCCCTAAGGAATTAGGGGCTATAGTTTGAGAAGAGGGTCCTAACTCAAGGGATTGATTAGGACTATTTTGTTAATTATCATGAACTAGAGAATCATTCATAAGAATAAGCAAAGTATACCAATTAGGGAAACACTAGAGGATTCGACAGACCCGATCCCATCTCTCTCCATATATTTCTTAATCAATCTTTATTTTAAGTTACTTGATTTCATCAAATCAAACCAAACCAACTGTCTCGTGGCAAATTAAAAGAACTTTATACATCCTTTTGAATAACGTAATTGAATTATTGAGATTAAAAACCAGTCCTTGAGGAACGATATTTTTACTACTACGATAGTATTTGATACACTTGTCAATTGTCTATCATCCATCATGGTGAGAATAGGTCTCAAGGTTCAAAAGTCCTTAACAAAAGTATTTAGAGATTATCCACCAACAAAAATTTTACGCTAGCAACTTGAGTTAACTCATATCCTTATAGGATGTTGGTTTCTCTCATACCAGCTGAATAAACCTTCGTCGACAATGTTTCATTATATCATTTTACTTTTATTGATAAAATATATATAATTTAAATTATAAGGAATGACAAAGTATTATTTAAATTTTAAAGAAATCATAGGAAATTTCTCCTTGCCTTTCGTTTAAATAAGTGATTATAACATACAATTAGTTTTTTTCTTTTGTGATTTCGTCATTTTAGTGCGATGTTGTTTTGTTACTCGTCTTTGTGCGACGTTGTTTGTGTTTTCCGTCTTGTTCAGGTGTTTGTTTGGCTTAGATTGTCAGATAAGCTTCAATTCAGTGCAGATTCAATCAATGACTTTGGTGTCAACATTGCATATCTGAAGGCATAATTATTCCGGAAACTTGAATTATAAGCTTATTTGTTTTGTCGTTTTATGTTATTCATGGGCGGTTTCATTGCCCAGCGACCCCGGGCACTCGCCTGGGCTCGATGGTACTTTCTTTATATATGCCACAACCCAATAGTCCATTAACCCACTTAAAAAAAGAAAATTTTGGGCAAAATCTGAATATTCTCACACGCAAAGAGGTCTCGAAAAAGACATTTACCTCCTAATTTTTTATTTATCACACTAATGTGGTAGGTTTGTCTCTCTTATTTTTAAAGGGTTAATTGTTCAAATTGACGCTGTAATATACACTATGTATGAAAAATGATCCTGTAAAATACAAAACATATTCTAGCATTATAACTTAAGTTCCTTCTTATTTTTAACCACCCTATAATATACGCCTAGTCTAAAAATGTGACCAGTAGATTGAATTTTTTCCATACATGTTTAGCACGTTAAAATATAGCTTTACACAAAAAAATTAAACTTTTTCGACCAGGGACAAATTAATTATGAATTTTTATTCCCCCATAATTATGAATTTCTTAAACAATTTATAATTAATTTGTACTTTCTTTATATATGCCACAACCCAATAGCCCATTAATTATGAAATTGACCTGTGAGTATACGCTTACTCGGAACAAAATTTCAATTTTACATGTTTTGGTTAAAAAAATCAAAATAAATTTAAACGACTTCAAAATGCTACGAAACTTTACACATCCTTTTTATGTTTTTTTTATAGATGTCTCTGCAAATAATGAGCTCAAAATTCAATTTATAGGTCGAGATTTCCGTTATTTTGTTTTTTGAGTTTTTTGACACTTTAAAAATTCATAATTAATTTGTCGTTTGTTGAAAATTTATAATTTTTTTTTTGTGTAAAACCATATTTTAATGTTTTTAACACACCTCTATGAAATCATGACAAAGTTCAATCTCTTGGTTGCTTTTTTGGACTTCGCGTATATTATATGGTTATAAATAATAAGAATCTCGAATTATAGGGTCAAAATATATGTTATTTAATTACAAGGTCAATCTTCAGACTTCACGTATATTACATGATCAATTTCAATTAATAACCATATTTTAAATTGTACTTTTGTTGACAAAATGAGGAAACTATTTTATTTCGATTTATGACGGTTTATATATTATGTCACATGTAAATTTGCGATAAATTTTTTGCCCAGGCTACATAAAATTCCTGGCCCCATCAGTGATGTTATTAACATGAATGTTATGAGTTGGTTTACAGATTCATCTTTTTTTGGTTTTAATGAATTTGTATAGTATCGATATACTCTTCAAATGTGTGAGATTCACATTAAGTTCATCGAATAAGAGAGTAAATAAGTATTGTTAGCATCCTTTAATCATATTGTTGACAACTAGTAGTAGCTAGTAAAATTAAGGGTCATGTTAATCAATGCCCCGGGATACTAGTTAAACAGCTAAAAGTGAAAAGAAAAAACAAAGTCAACAATAATATAACACTTTTTTAAGTTTAAAAAATAAAATACACAATTTTCGAGAAAACATTTCTTTTTATGATTCCTCAACTAGTGCCCCAGTCCCGGCAGTGGTTAACATTTTCCAAAAATTAATTATAGCAAAAACAAAATTGAATACTATTATGTACCCGAATTTCAAGTGAAATCCTTTTACAGCTTGCAACTTCAATCAAAGCTGACCTTCATGTTTTCACTTTTTGAGAACCCTTTCCAAATTTAATTTCATGTCTGGCCATGGCATCTGCATAACTCGTTTTTTGACTTCATACATCTGATGGCTCCACTTTGTAGAAAATAGGCCAAACTTGTCGATCATTTAATTTCACAAGATCAAGGATTGCCACTAGTTCATTCCAACCAAAGCATTATTGAGATAACCGATAAAGGAGTAGCGTGTATCATTTTTCGTTTTTTGAAAAACTAGCCTACCAAATTGGTAGAGGGAGAATCAAATCTGAAACTTTGAAGAAGAGCATACTCAAACCAACACGATCAAACCAACTCAAGTGAGTTTATTTTCCGTAAAACTTGGAAAAATATGGTATCTTTTTCCATAAAACTTAGAAAACTTAGGTAAATTGTCGGTAACACATTCCATAATCATTTCAATAAGTTCTATTTGATATTAGATTATTGGACCATATTATTTAAGTTCTGTTGATCCACTTTACAGATTGTAATTGCTAGCCCTTAATGATAGATTGAGTTTGTTATAACCGTAAACTGTTATGCAGCTATACCTCTAACTCTTTTGTATATATACTCCTTGATTTTCTATTCGATAAAATAAAGAGCTGAAGCTCATTTTTCATTCAAATGTAAATCATCTTACTGGTTGAGTATAAAAATAAGAAAAAATAAAGCATGAGGGTAAAGAGTATAGAATGTGACATAACTAAAACAAAACTAGACTAAAACTCCAACGTAAAATCAATGCAGTAGAGCATGTCATTTTTTGAAGATCAGAGTGACTTACCAGTCCAGGGAATATTCAAGCAGCGTTATCATTAAAGGTTTAATTACCTTGCACAGAATTGACAATTTCTATATAGGTATATTTGAATTGAAAAAGTTAATCATTGGTTTCTCGAACTGATTCTCTGTGAATCATTTTGATAAATAATCTAAGTAGACTAGTAACGAACTCGGAGAGAAAATAAAGGAAAGTGATAGGAACTCATTGAAAAATATTTCTTCAATAAATTACAATTCAAGAAGTTGCAGTTATTTATACAACTGCAGATGCAATTATATATGCCAGCTGCTCATAACAGTTGGTTAACAGAAAAGAATAACCGCTAACTAACTTGTCGTCTCTATCAAATCAGATCAAATAACGAAAATTAAAGAGAATGGTTGTGTGTGTGTTGATCAAAACCTATCATGATCATTTACTTTGAATGTACCTTGTATTTTCAAGTAATAGAAAACAATACAAATACTGATAATTGATTTAATTTTCAAGAGAAACTTAATTTACATTAAAGAATTAGGCTTTAATTCAACCAACGCCAATATCTAAGAACAACTCAGTGACGTCTAATTGCATCTTTTTCTTTGTATAAACAAGGTACACAGCTACACAAATTAATCTTTCAAGTTAGGTAGAATCACACGACTAGATAGGCCTTCTTCGAGAGCTTTAACGTTGATGCATTGAAGTGATATGTATCAATATATGTTTACCTAATAGATCAAATATGAAAATCAGACAATGGCTGAAGCGAATCTGTTCCCACTTTATGGCCTAGAGTTTCACTCCAAAACACCAGAGATTGCAGATGATGAAGACCTAGAATAACGTTCGAGCAATGACAATACCTTAGCAGCTTTCCTTCTAAGGTGTCCATCTCCATAAATATTACTTCCGGTCAAACAAATCAAACGCGATCTAGCCGTCGTTCCATAGTATTCCACCATTTCCTTTGACACAAAAACCTTCTCCAGAAGTCCTAAAGCTTCTGCCTTAAGTGACTCACTACCCCAAGTCAAAATCTCCAATAAAGGTCTCATTGCATTTTCCTCATGCAACAAACGAGCACCCCTCTGCGGATACTCTTCCAATACCAATGTAGAAAGTGTTTGTATGGCTTCATAAGCAGTTGCATGGACTTCACCATGTAACAGCTTTATCAAACCAGGTAAAGCGTTCGCTTCCAATAGACAAAATGTTGTGGTCACGCTGCATACACTATCGTGTGCTGCGCATAAAGAAACGCGTGATGATTTGAAAAACCAGCAACCGTTAGGTTTTGAAACAACTGTGAGCTTTGGAGTGCTCATAGAAAGATCGCCGATGAAAGCTGCTGCAATTGCCTTTGCAGTGACTGAACCTGTATTGAGAAAATCAACAAGCAAAGGGTATATTCCTCGTTTAACCAAATCGCGTTGTGACTCAATATTTGTAGGATCTGTGAACCTGAAGAGTGCACTGAGAGCATTTTCTTTTGCTTCCATTTTGCCTGTTTTTAAAATGCTTATGATTGCATCAAGTCCTCCCATTTCAATCAACTTCGTAGTTAGTTCTCGTTCGGATTTTGGTAGGTTAGCAAGTAAGCCAGCTGCAGCCATTTGTACATTATCATTGTCGTCGTTCTCGAGGAATCCAATCAAAGCTTCTAGCCTTCTAGGCTTGAAAAGGTATTCAACTACTCCTTCTGGTTCATGCTGAGAGAAAAGAAAGAGCAGGTTTATTGCAGTCTCCCGGACTTCTGAGTCAGAATCATCAAGAAGTGGAAGAATTAGAGATACACCATTGGCTGCAAGAATTGCTTTCTTCACCAAACCAGTCTCGAACTTGCAAATGCCAAGAAGAGCGCGTAGGGTGGGCTTGCGGAGGTTGTGGCCTGAGTTGGAACTCTGTTGCAAAACTAGCAATTTGGTGATGATTGAATCTAACTCAAGTTGTTTCCCTTCTCCATCAGTAAAGAAATCAATTCCATCGTCAGAAGAAGAAAGTTTCTCGAGGATTTCGGAGCATTTAATTGTAATGAATGCCCTTGTTCGAGGAGAGAACATTAAACCTAGAATAGGAGGAACACCCCCAGAGGAAGCAATGATTCTCTTGTTAGGATGAGATCCAGCTAGTTTAACCAGGGCTGATAATGAAAGGTCTTTCGACTCGATACTGCCAGACAGCATTTCTATCAAAGGAGTTATAACTCCTTCCTTTCCAAGTTGTATCAAGTTTAAATCATCCAACTCCAAATTAACTATGGCTTTTGCCATTGATATTCTTGAATCCCGTCCTGGGAAGAGAAGTAGAAGCAGTATAGTTAACTATATAATCTACTATGACCTTAGGGCTTAATATATAAGTGCTTATGCATAAGCTATTTCTATAAAATAAAAAAAAAGTCAAATTGTGGTTCACGTAATCATAAATTGCTTTCATAAGCTATCCTGACGAACTTATAGAAATAAGCTAAAAACAGCTTATAGACATGTCATAATATTATCAACGTTATGAAAAACATTCATCTCATCACAATAAACATGTTACAACAAGAAAACATTCAACCTTCTTACCTCGAATCAAGCGATCAGCTAGTGGCTTATACCAGCCCCAATTAGCAGCTGTGACAATGCTGCTTTCATTTATTTCAAAAAGCTCCATCAAAATTTTCTTCGCAATCTCTGCTGAATCGTTTCCAGGGTCCTTCACAAGGGTTACAAGGTTAAGAACTGCAGTGTCGTTCTCAGAAAGTTTTTTGCAGAAACATTGATTCCAACCAGATCTTTCTTGAAGCAACTCATATAACAAATCAATTGCTGCCTTTGAAATGTTAGAGTTTCCTAAGCACGAAATAATATGATCCCATCCTTGAGATTCAGCCAATTTCTCCTATTACATTTTTATGCAAATGTTGAATTTAAATTAGTCCCCGCGATTACACGTTTGACATATACATAATAATAGGATAGTAAGTAATCATGAATACTAATTCTCAGTGGCAAGAAAGAAAGAAAAAAAAAAAAGCGTGTTTACCTTGTTTCTTGCATGCCCCTCTACAACATCCTTCAAAGTGATCAAAATCTTCATCTTCACTTCTCTGTCATTAGAGTTCCCAAGGATCGAGATAACGGTATCAGTAACCTCCCCAATAGATATCCAATCCTTGTTAATAGAATTTTCAGCTATTAGAGCCTGCATTTGGCTCAGGGATTCTTTCAGATCAGAATTTAATGACAAATTTTCCCGGATAGACCTTATCAAAAGACAATAATTGAGTTCTCTCCACTCTTCGATCGATTGTCTTAGTGGAATGTTAGACCTCAAGCTAGTATCTTCAAGAACCTCTTTTGTTTCTGGATCTGTTCTGTTTCCATCATAAAACCAACCTTCAATAGCTGATCTCTCACAAGTAGTTCCCGTGGAAAGGCTAACAGGATCGACCATAACAGCTCCATTTATGCGGCAAAGGAAAGAATTAAGAGGTTGGATATATTTTTCCCTTGAATCGTATCTCTCTATCACCTGAACCCTTTCAAAATATTGATTCTTAACTTCTTCATAATCCCTTGCTGCATCAGCTCTAGAGAGTAACTTAATGATCTGCTCCAAGAAAACAAATTCGGCTTTTTCCTTCCTATTCGCAGCTTCTTCTTTTTCCTTTCTAATGCTGGCCAACTCTTTTCCTATCTCGGATGGTTCCACCGGCACGCCAACCGCCCTTGCAATCTCCTCAAGTATGTCATTCGCGAAAGCCTGGTCCTGTTTCTGATCTCTTAGTCCTTGGTTCAACTTGTCAACAATTTCAAGCTGAGATTGTGAAGCCTCGAACTCAACCCTTTGCATCTCACCTTGTAGTCTATCAACCTGATCAGAAATTCTCGAAAGTACTTCAGTATTTGCAATAGACAGTGCAGCCAGAGACCTTCCAATATCCCTTGTAACTTGCTCAACTTCCTCGACTATGGACCGGCATTTAACTAGCAAGTAGAAACGGCCACGGTTCTTGTACTTCTCAACCATATTATTCGCCCTTTTAACATCTGCTTCAAGGGACTCTAGAGCAACTCTTGCAGGTTGAGAATCATTCAATTCTTGAAGCTGTAATTCCTTTAGCACTGGCTCAATATCAAATAGGTATTTCGAAAGTGCCTTGAAACTCTCTTTTCCAATAAGAACATCAGCTGCTGCATGAGCTGTTCTCAAGACTTGGCTTGTTACCACAGTTAAAATTGTACCTATTGGTATGAGTTCCAATCCTACCATGGTAAAAATTTATACACCTGCCAATTGTATATATCTTCTTCTCTGGAATCAAATTCCTATAAATCAATCCTCTTGTAGAGCATAAAAAATATTCTGCACAAGTACATTAATTCTAGAATAAGTCATTTAACAAAATAAGTATTTGATTCATAATAACTTTACATAATAGTGTACTAGTAATTCTATACTTCACTTTGAGAACAAAGCAATTGAACATATATAAGAGTAGCTAAGAATCTCTGATAGTAACAAACTGAAAAATTGTACCTAAACTGCAGCAACTATAATTTATCATGCTAAGGATAATGTTGTCTAGATTGCAAGCTAAAAACAAGCAGTTAGATAGACATGGAAATGACATAATCAAATGACTAACTAAAATTCCAAGTTTAGACTTACCTTACCTCACAGAAGTTTCAAACTGGGGAGAGAATCTACAACAGAGAAGTACAGATGATTGTGAATGATGTAGTTGTTGGTTTGCAAAGAAGACATTATTTGGGAAGATAACTTATTATAGAAGACTTGAAGTAAGCAATGGTTTGAGGAAAAGACCAAGAAAATTTGTAGCAATTTTCTGATATTTTTTCTAATGTTTGATTTGGAAAGGTTTTACACGGTTTGACAAAGGTTCAGAGTGGAGATGGTCAGACCAATCAGTAACACATACTTTCTCTTCTAGATTCTTTTTTTCCTCCTAAATTTATTATTATTATTGGGGTCCCTAGAACGTGGTCCCTTGGTTATGTTTGCTTGGGTACAAATTGTTTATATTTTCATTTGTACCTAAATTAAAAATATAAATGATTTAAACACTGGTAAATATATATGAAATGATTATTTTTCCAGTAAAAAACAAATCAATTAATTATTTAAAATATATATTTTTCTTTTACTTCATTCATTTATTGCTCAAATCAAAATTAATTGGATTTGTGATCAAACAAATTTTACTTCAACATAACATAAGATAAGACACTCAATAGTAAAAGATAGTAACAGGAAAGGCTTAATAGCAATTTTAGCCTCCTAACTATTTCAAAGTTGCGATTTTGACCCTCTAAGAAAAAAAACTACAAAACCGCCCCTTAAGTTTTGCATCTGTAACAGTTTTGGCCCCCAAGGCCAATTTTGACTCGGTCTACGCTGACGTGGCACCCTAAGTGAGGTGCCATGCGTTATTTATTTTTTATTTTTTTGCCTTGGGGTCAAAACTGCTACAGTTGCAAAACTTAGGGAGCAGTTTTGTAGTTTTTTTTCTTAGGGGACCAAAATCGCAACTTCGGAAAAATTAGTGGACGAAAACTTCTATTAAGCCAATAGTAAAAGATACTTTTTTTACTTGTTTATATATTTTTTTTTGTGGTGGTCGGGGTTTGAACCTCAGACCGTCCCAACCAACTGAAATTGATAACAGGGGAATTGAATATGAAACATTGATAGGAACACAATTTAAGGTCTTTAGTCAGTCTTTTAAATAAAAAAGTCTTTGGTCAACATCATCATATCAACCTAAGTGAGTTTCAAACATTAGGTGTATGTTATTATGTACTCCCTTTGTCCTTTATTATAGAGTAATGATATTTGAACAACCAATTGTGACAACTTTTGTTACAACTTCTTTTTTTTTCATTTTTCATTAGTAAAAAACAATGGAGAGAAAGAAAAAAAAGGAAGAGAGAGAATAAAAATATAGGGTGAAGATCCTCTCCATTTCCTAAATAAATGGAGATTGTCAATTACTATAGTTTTGAAGTAAATATATGATATAAATGCACATATTTCAAGAATTGAAAACATTAATATCACATATTTACTTCAAAACTATAGTAATTGACAATCTCCATTTATTTAGGAAATGGAGAGGATCTTCACCCAAAAATATAATGTGAGTATGACAGAGAAAGTTGTCAAAGAGTTGTCACAAAGTGGTTGTACAAATATCATTTTCTTTATTATAAGTTTCTTTGACTAATTTCACGTATATTGAGAAAAGTTGGTAGAAAGTGTTTATTTTATGTCTGAATAGTACTCCCTCCATTCCTTTTTAGGTGTCTCTTTTGGAGAAATTTTTTGTTCATATTTAACTGTCACTTTCAAAGTTCAATGCTACAATAAATGTTGTTTTATCAATAATACTCTTAGTTATTTATCACGGAGAGAGAAATAGATGAAATAAGATATTAAATGAATAAGGCTATTATAGTCAAACTATAAATTATTGTATAAAAAAAAAGTAACATATATTGAGTGTCTTGATTTGTGTAAAATATCAAAAAGTGACAACTAAAAAGGAATGGATGTAGTATTAAATTCTCATTTGTTTGTATGTGTATTTAATTTGACTTTTCATATTTAAAGAAAAGTTAGTAGTATTAATTAGGGGTGTATTTAAGAAAATAATAATAAATGCATATAGTAATTTTTGTAGGGGCTTGTATTAGAGACGTATTTTTTAAAGGGTTTATAATTAGGGACGGAGAGAGGAAGTATCTTTTGAAGGTAATAGACACTTCTGGAAAATATGATCAATTATGTTGAATTCAATATGATTAATTAGACTCATGTTATGTATAGTTTAAAATACTCGAGTTAGGGATATTGCATATTATATGCAAGGGCTGAGGTTCAAACTCCGGACACCTTACTTTTTCACATTTAAAATGTATGAGCTCTAACCACTAGGCTACTTGACAAAAAAAAAAAATACTTAATTTAGGACCCTTTTCATTTTCTCTCTTCATTTATTCTCTTCATTAGTAAAGTTTTCAAATGTTTTTTGATGTATTAAAAAATTAGACTCATTTAAAGTCACACTTTTATATTTAAGTTTTCAAAACTATCGTAATAGAAAAAACAAAGATGATAGAAAATTCAGAGGAATGGGGTCTAACCTCCTCCTTCTTCTTCTTCAAACACTTGTTTAGTCATATTTGTTACTACAGAACAATCAGCTATTGAGATGGTGCTTCATCTACCGGAGAATGTGGGCTTTGTAGAAGTGCGTGAGAAGAAGAAAACTTTCTACGAAGCTTTCCATGAAGTAATGAGTGAAGAAACGAGAGGTAATAAGAATGTTAGTTTGGAAACAATGATCGCAAAGGCAAAGGAAAGAAGCGACAATTCTAAAACCTATCTAGTCGAGTTTTGTCGTATAAAACAAAACGAAGCAGTTATGCTAAAAATGCATAAGAAAGGACCGATATGGTTGAGACTGGTCGCTCTAAATGGATAAATGGTGCGAGAACAAAGAGGTCGTCTGCCACCATAAACCCTAACCGATAACCCACGTCATTTTCATTTACGGCTATCAAGATGAAGAAGGTGGAAAAGTTGAAGATGAGAAGGGACACGATCTTCCCTTTTAGAAAATTTTGTACAACTTTGATAAACGTACCTTAAATTAAATAAGAATGACTTACTCGAAATCAAGTTACTTACGTTTTATGCGGTGACCAAATCAAAATTAAACAAATAAATATTCTACAAATTACTTGCTTGAAATTAAGAACGACTTACTTGAAAAAATCGATATTCATTCATGATAAACCATGGAGGTATTCTAAAAATGAAAAGTGAAAACAATGTTGCATGGCATCTAGAAATTATTAAATATTTTATAACAAAAGAAAATGAATTAGTATTTGATCAAACTGGGAGCCCATTTGTAGGTGGGTTTTATGCGATGACCATTTCTTGACCAAGAAAATTTGATTTCTGCTCTCCCCTTACACTTTTTGCTCTCACCCAGCAAAACTGACTAAAATACTTCTGTGTTAGTTAACTAACGTAAGTGTAAAAATTTGTGTATCTTAACATGCGCTGCGCAACTTAACTAATGTTGGAATTAACACTTGCATGAGTTAACTCACGCTGGAAATTAACACTTGCATGAGTTAACTCACGCCGACATTAACACTTGCGTGAATTAACTCACACTGCGTTACTTAAGTAGCGCAGGGGTAAATTGGTAATTTCAGCTGAACGCGAGTGTTTTGTGTTGGGGGAAGAGCAGAAATCAGAAAATTTTACCTTATACCCCTGCATTGATACTTTCTTCTCTACAAATCATAGAAAATAACAATTTTAACCTTTTGTTATATGACTTCATCCCCACAAAACAAAATCAATATGTGAATATTTTTGGAAACTTGAGTTTTCCATAAATTAAGCCACGATTTGACGGTGGCTAAACTACAAGCTTAACCAAAATTATGAACCGGATAGGGGAACTTTTTTTCGGAAGGCTAAAATGCAGATCCCGCTCAATCATCTTCATACGTAATATGATGCTGGTGCTAGTAAAACAACATTAATTAATTAATAAGAAGAAAAAAAATAAGAACGCACTATTAGAAGTATGGAAGAGACTTATTGAGCCCTAATTCACAATGTACGCTGGGAAATTCAATAGCAATTAGGGTCATTTTAGTTTGCACCAATTAAAGTATGGGTCCAAGTTGTGGATTGCCCATATTGAGGATACCTACACTAGTACTAAAATTATCCAACAGAGATGGATATCATATTACTTGTATCCATAGATATACATTGTCATCCCTAATTATAAACATTAGAATTTTAAAAACTAGCGTATGGACTAATTGATTTGTAAACCGATCCACATGGAAAAAAAAACAAATTCGGGAAAAAAATTGTGTATCAAAAAATAAAATTTTAAATATGTCGGTAATAAAATTTGGATGTCAACAAACTCAAAATTTGATTTGCCAATACACAAAAATATTTACAATTTTGAGTTTACCTACTAAATTTTTGTTAATCCTTATTTATTAATTTTGTTAGGTCTGCAACAAACTTAACCTAATATTTTCCCTCTCATTTGCTTTATTAGGTTAGCAGTAATTTAACCTAACGAAGACAATTTCCTTTGACTGTATCATTTGCAATGACAATTAACAAAAGTCAAGGGCAGTCGCTTAAACATGTTAGTGTATATCTACCAACACCTGTATTTTCTCACGGACAATTGTATGTTGCTGTTTCAAGAGTTATATCCAAAAAAGGACTAAAGATATTGATCACTGATGAAGATGGTGAAGATACCAATGTAACGTCTAACGTCGTATATGAGGAAGTATTTTGCAATGTGTGATGAAACTACATGTCAATATACTAAAAATTTCATATTTCTTTTACCGAATTATTGATAGGATTATCAGATTTTCTTTTATAATATTTTCAGATTTCATACATTCTATGAAGTGTTTTATTTTGTCTACTATTGATTATCACGTGTTATTTTTTCACTGTTACCAATTATATATTGCATTTTATGATTCGTATGTCAATCCCTTTACAATAAACCCGTGCGGAGCACGGGTCAAAAATCTAGTTATTTATTAATTTTGTTAGGTCTGCAGCAACTTAACCTAATATTTTCCCTCTCATTTGCTGTATTACGTTAGCAGTTATTTAACCTGACAAATTCCATCTAAAAAAATGCATCGCACCAATTTAATTCCTATCCTCTTGCCTCTTCTTTTTTTTTTTTGACAATATTTTCTACACTTGTCCTTATTTATTAATTTTGTTAGGTCTGCAGCAACTTAACCTAATATTTTCCCTCCCATTTGCTATATTGGGTTAGAAGTAATTTAAAAAAGGCATCGCATCAATTTCATTCATATCCTCTAGCCTTTTTTCTGACAATATTTTCTACACTTATCCTTATTTATTAATTTTGTTATGTCTGCAACAACTTAACCTAATATTTTCCCTCCCATTTGTTTTATTAGGTTAGCAGTAATTTAACCTAACGAAGACAATTTTCTTTGACTGTATCATTTGCAATAACAATTAACAAAAGTCAAGGGCAGTCGCTTAAACATGTTGGTGTATATCTACCAACACTTGTATTTTCTCACGGACAGTTGTATGTTGTTGTTTTAAGAGTTACATCCAAAGAAGGACTAAAGATATTGATCATTGATGAAGATGGTGAAGATACCAATGTAACGTCTAACGTCGTATATGAGGAAGTATTTTGCAATGTGTGATGAAACTACATGCCAATATACTAAAAATTTCATATTTCTTTTACCGAATTATTGATA
>Ga0228711_1005192_pt1 | contig 19881 bp, 10 predicted proteins | sample MedpolnodulmetaG_2_FD_177996 | JGI IMG/M metagenome (GOLD analysis project Ga0228711, IMG submission 177996) | Root nodule microbial communities from Medicago polymorpha collected in Santa Monica, California, United States - brown nodules | ecosystem: Host-associated > Plants > Roots > Nodule... | reverse complement strand
AAACTGTGTTGTTATTTGTTTCTCAAGTAGTTAAGGGAAGATGACAGTAAAAAAACTCAGTTTTCAAAACACATACTATTAATTCCAAGTGTCAGTGTACTCTCTTTTACAGTAAGACATCATTTAGTACATTAAATAAGTTGTGATTTGGTGGAATTACCCACTCTACTTGCATATTTTACTCTTTCTGACTCTACTTGAATAAAATCGATAGTACAAATGTTTAGATAGATTACCAGTTCTTCCCCAATAAAGATTAAAAACCTTTACTTTACCCATCTGTTTTTGGATGATATATTTTGGTGATTCTTTTTAATAAAAGCATTAATAAAATGTGACACTGGAACTAACAGGCTGGAAATATATCTGATCTTATGCCCAGAAGGGATAGCAGGGAAAAAGATGAGGTTGCTGCTTTACAATCAAAGGAAGCACTATTGTGCTTAATCTAGCTACTGATAGCTATGCAAAGCTTCTTAATTGATTAATAGTATATGATAGTGCACATTACAGTTACATGTCTTTGTCATCTGTTTTCTGAGATGAACACCAAAGCCAATTTCATCACTCAACTCATACCCATGTGAATAAGTAATTGTGATTAGACTTGTTAAAGGTACTTCCTGCAAAAATATTTATCACTTTACAATATCAATAAATTAAATACTTAATTTCAATAGTACTATGGTTTAGTGGTATCTCAGCTTACTAATATGCATGAAAGTCATTCTCCCCAACTCTTACTACAAAAAGATTAATTTTTTCTTAAAAGTTAGTATAATTAATCTTTTATTAAATGCATGCATCACATGACAAATAATATTAGATGGAAAAGAGTATTAACTAATATCACTGGTGCTGCACTTGATTTTGTTCAGGTATGATGCATTTACGTTACATAAGGCAAATTATATGAACTATTTTGATATGTGGGTTCACCATGGACTCATACTTGAAAATAGTTTGAAATTCCAAAGACAACAAAAGTCGCCTTTCAAAAGTAGAACTGCACAATTCTTCTCGTTCTTGTTGCTGAGATGGTGACTTGATCGGAGCAAGTTTGACAAAAAAAACGAATATGTGCATTTTAAACACTAACTCATTCATTGTTTTTGTCGAACTGACATCGATCAGGTCACCATCTTATCATTAGGAACGAGAAGGTTCTTGAACTTTTGCTTCTAAAAGTGTCATCAATCATTGTTAGAGTTTTAAGTAATTTTCGAGTACTGATCGGCAGTGGACCACCTACCACAGAACTTGCCGTGACATAATTCTCATGCCAACAAGTACATATTATGATACAGTAATGTAGCAGAATAAGTTTGTCACATTTATGGCTAGTTCATTCGTTTCCTTATTCACCAATGTGCCAGAAAAGCACAACAGCTGCTCAAAGGTGACTGTTAAATTAATATTTGGCAAGTGTAGTCACTCTTCCCTTTGCCCTTTTTATTCACCTTTGTGTGGTTGGATTATGTGATTAATGATGCTATTATTGCCAAAGGATGTGTAGGTTTGAGTATTAAAAATGTTGTTGTAACAACCATAGTCTATTCAAGGTAGATTATACAAGAGGGTCACAAATCACAATGGACCATTCAGCTAACTACCCTATCACAATTCGTGTGTTATGTAAGCTTCTTGGGTCAGTTGAGGATGAAATAGGTTCAAGGGTATTTAAAGCATTCGCTACCAAATGAAGCAAATGAAGGGAACTCATTTGACATTTGGCCCCATACTAAACTAATCCCTCCATCACAAAGTAAATGAACTAATTGACCAATTCGCACTAATTAAGAAAAATCTATAACGAAATAGAGGAGAGGACTTATACTAAAATACCCTTATCATACATTGGTGTATTACTTAGAGCGTACAATTGGCAAAAAATAATTAATGTTGAACATAAATTTCAAATGGGTCAGTCATTTTGGGAATATTTTTTTTTTTGCAAATAAGTCAGTTATACTGGGATAGAGTGAGTATTTTTTTTATACACATTTTTAATAGTTTCAGTAGTAAGAGTTTGTTCTTGTAACCTTAAGGGACAAAGTTCAAATCCCTTCGGAAACATTTATAAAATGATCATTAGTGTCACTTTATTGACAATGATTTCATCCTTACCTAATTTTTGCAAATTTGAATAGTGTCGGTTTGTTTACAAGTAGAGCTACCATATATCTGCTAAGAGTAAGAAACTAACCACTGACCAATCTGCAGACTTGTCCAAGCAGTGTACAAGATGAGTCTCTTTTGGTTTCTATTTTTCTCTGCACATCTTGCAATAGCATCTTCTCTTAAAGGTATGTATATCAAAAACTTGCTAGCTGATTCTTAATATAAGAAAGCAGAAGCTTCCTCTTAATCAACTCAATATACCTATGTACTTCCGTAGCAGTTTTTAATTTTCTTTAATTCACAAGAACATCATCACCTACCAAGTGTAATACCTAATTAAATAAACCAATTTTTTGAGATTCATTTTCAATATAAGAATGGTTAAATTCTGAATTTTGCTCAACCAATTTTATATACTAAACTTGTAAACAGTTCATTCTGCAGATAGTGGATTAAAGCACAAGCAACCTGACATGCAGCTCAAATTGTATCATATGACAAGTCTCAAATCTTCTCCAAATTCCACATCATTATTATTTGCTTACATGTTTGCGAAAGACGAAGAACGCGTCAAGTATTTTCAATCGAGATTAGCCAATAAATCTGATGCTAATGCCTCTTCCAAGAAGGTAGGTCCAAAACTTGCCAGCATACCATTGAAATCAGGTTTATCAATGGGTTCAGGCAATTACTATGTGAAAATGGGACTTGGTAGCCCTACAAAGTACTATACCATGATTGTAGACACTGGTAGTTCCTTTTCCTGGCTCCAATGTCAACCTTGTACTATATACTGTCATATACAAGAAGATCCAGTTTTCAACCCTTCCTCATCAAAGACCTATAAAACCATACCATGTTCATCCTCTCAATGTTCCTCTCTCAAATCTGCCACACTCAATGAACCAACTTGTTCAAAACAATCTAATGCTTGTGTCTACAAAGCAAGCTATGGTGATTCGTCTTTCTCACTTGGTTACTTGAGTCAAGATGTATTAACCTTAACACCATCACAGACACTATCAAGTTTTGTATATGGATGTGGACAGGATAATCAAGGTTTGTTTGGAAGGACAGACGGTATAATCGGTCTAGCCAACAATGAACTCTCGATGCTTTCACAATTGTCTGGAAAATATGGAAACGCCTTTTCCTATTGTCTTCCTACATCATTTTCTACACCAAACTCTCCCAAGGAAGGTTTCTTATCCATTGGAGCCTCATCATTGACACTGTCTTCATCGTACAAGTTCACTCCTTTGCTTAAGAATCCAAACAATCCTAGCTTATATTTTATAGATTTGGAATCAATCACCGTGGCAGGAAGACCTTTAGGAGTTGCAGCATCAAGTTATAAGGTTCCTACTATCATTGATTCTGGAACAGTTATCACAAGGTTACCTACGCCTGTTTATACAGCACTGAAAAATGCTTATGTGACGATCTTGTCCAAGAAGTATCAACAGGCACCAGGAATTTCTCTATTGGATACTTGTTTTAAGGGTAGTCTTGCAGGAATTTCAGAAGTAGCGCCGGACATTCGGATAATTTTTAAAGGGGGTGCTGACTTACAACTTAAGGGTCACAATAGCCTTGTAGAACTTGAGATGGGAATTACTTGTTTGGCAATGGCTGGTTCTTCTTTGAGTAATTCCATTGCCATTATTGGGAATTATCAACAACAAACAGTTAAGGTGGCTTATGATGTTGCCAATTCCAGGGTTGGCTTTGCACCTGGTGGCTGCCAGTGATCACTGACCAAATCAGTTTCAATTCACAAAGCTATGTGACAATTTATTAAATATGCTGCTTGCAAATATTTATGTTATACAATAAATGTGTATGTGTTGTATCTATAATGTGTAAACAAGAAAATGATAATTCAATACTTAAATAAAACCTGCAGTTAGTATAGATTGTTAAGGGGAATTTTTACTTTGAAAGTTGATATTTGTATAGTGGCATGTATATATAGCTAGCTACAAAATTATGGAATGTTTTACCAGTAAGATAACCATTGTCTAGGTAGCATTGATCATGTCTTAATCCTATAATTTGGCAAATGGTTTTGTCTTGTGAACCACTGGTCTTATTATCATGTTCTGCTGCTACTTTGTTTAATTGCAGCTGTTTTCAGCTCTCTTTTTTTAACATGCTTAAACCGTAATGTGATATCAAATACACCATGATGTTTCAATGAATTTTATATTTATATGTGGTAACTCGTGTCATGCACGAGTTATATGACAGATTTCTTATGAATATTTTCATAGAATATTTTATCTTAAATAAGGATAATAAACTAACAAAACAATAACGATGTAGAAATCTCTCGCGTTAAACTAAAAATTATATTTATTCAAAAAAAAAACTAAATTTTATATTTTATTTTAGAAAGATTCCTATATTTGGGGCCAACAATACCTTAAACTATATTACTTCCGGGATCCCCTAGAGTAAATATGTGGGAAGAAAAAGTTCTAAAACATCAATAAAATGGACAACTTTTTTATGTGTGCATAAGTTAAGAAACCAAAGAAAGAAATTTTATCTAAATGACATTTTTAAAAATTTTAAAGATTAAATACATAACTTATAAGGTAAAGTTTCTTTGATTCTTTAACATGTTTCTTTGGAGCATTTGTTAGTATTTATTTTCTAATAAAAAATGAATGGGGTCAGTATCATGTTTGATGTCTTGAAATTGTGTCTTCACAGCCTAACAAAACAACTGCGGCATATCATTATCAACATAAAAGTCAATAGTATAATTATTCATTCTTAATTCATGTATGAACTGGAACCAGTTTCCTTGAGCCTTCAAGGGCTCCATCTATCTAAGGCCTAAGGGACCATCCACTGCTGTCCAATTCATTTTTTCTTATCAATGATGTAATACATTATGGTGGCCACTACTCAACGTGGCAGATTACAAAGGTTACAGTACCATTGTTTAATGCAGACTTTAGATACTTAACTTTTAATTTCAAACTTTAAAATTTTAATCAATAGTTTGCTCAAAAAAAAAAAAATTTAATCAACAGTGGGACCGACCCATGCCTCTTATAGCCTCCTTGGTCCTTATGCTGACCACCTCCAAAGTCTAAACTTTGAATTAATTTTTTCTTTAATAGAGTTTATTATACATATACATTGCACATCAACCACTTGTGCTAGTCTTGATGGTAAATTTTTTTGATATGTATGAAGATATACTTTTAGAATTTCTGACATAATCGAACTTTTATATACTCAAAATTCTAGTAATAAAAATCTCTGTCTCATTTAAAAATGAGAATATTTCCACTCTTATAACACAAGCATATTGTTTATTTATTTATTTATCATGATCCTCCACCTGGCCAATTGATGTTAGCAGAAAAGTTGGTGCATAGGATTAAGTATAATTCAATCCATAGCCTTTTTTATATGGACGAAATATTTATTTGCACAAAACCCGGATTAGAATTGAGATTGTTTATTATGCCGTTTACATTGAGCATTGTGTAATTAACATAAACAAATTTATAAATTATATACATAGAAAAGGCAGAAACAGATGTCACCAAAATCATTTTGTAGTCCTAAACTAAAGAAGGTCAAAACCAATTCTCCTCATTGGTGTATGTCATTCCAATTTTACAAACCACTCCAAGATTTCAAAATCAAACAACTCCACTTGTTTAGTCTAAATCAGAAAACATAGTTCCAACACAATATATTATTTAGTCTGAAAACTTCAGGGCATGTTCATCATTGACCCTAGTTACATGAGTTACTAAATTATACTATATCATCAGGTAATAAATAAGGGTCTTTGTCTTAAAAGTGCCATGCTATATTTTGCTCTCATCTTATAGTTTCTTGTTTCATTTTCATACCATGAAGCTTGTATCGCCATAAGTCAAAGGCCATAAGCATCCTGCTTTATGGTATTCAATGAATCATTAAACCCTCTTTTGATCATAGTTCTGTATCTTTTGCAGGTGTGGAGACTTGAGGTTTGGCATCAACTACTGGTATAATTTCAAGTTAGAATCAATTCTCCAAAACCAATGTTACCTACTTTGTAAGTATCTGTGGAACCTGTTAATTTCGAAGGGATTTGTTTCCAATTTGTGAATCCTATTGTAATATGTAAGTATCCTATGTCTTATTAATGATTATTGCAGGCCTTGTTTTTGTTTATGTTTCCTTTCAACCATGTGATCAGGTGAAGTGTTCTTTAAATACTTACCATGGGGTGCATTTCTTCAAAACTTATTATAGCCAGATCAATCAGTTACCATGAAGAGAGAAATCAAAGATCAATGAGAAAAGCTAATGGTATTCCATTGTTGGAAGATCTAATCATCTCCACTAGTGACCAATACCTTGCTCTTGTCTGCACATCAAACAAAAAATCCAACAAACTGCATTCTAAGAGCTTAAGTTCCAACACCACTTCAAAACTGGCTATTGAACCTGAAAGTTCTGAAGTTATTGATGAAAAGTTGGAACCATCAACAACATTAAGTGAAATACAAGGAGGGGAACAGTTTGAGAATGATCACAAGAACAGGTCCAAAAGTTGGCATTTTCCTGAGCATATTGTTGACTCTCTTAGTGAGGAGAATTTATCTGGTTTTGAAGATAAAGATGAGTTGAGATCTAAGAGTGATTTAGGTAATAGGAGTTTTCACACAGTTGAGGAATATGATGATATTGTTAATAGAATTTGGTTGAATAAGTCACAAATTGATCAACAAAGTGAGTTGAATAATGAAGATGAAGATGATGTCTCAGTAATCAAAATGGACCTTCAGGTATCTGAATTACATTTTATTTTTAGTTTATTTTTTAAATTGGAAATAGGAGAAATTATTATTTATTAAAGTGACACAATGAGTATAACCGTGTTTATGGTTGGTTCCGAGGGAATTTGAACGTCATCCCTTGAAGTTAACAAGGTAAAGCTGTTATTTATCACTGAGCTGACAATTCATGGACAGGTAGTTGAGTCTGGTTGTCTTCGAGGGGTTTTAAACTACGTCCCTTAAGATTATAAGTTCAAACTTTTATCATTGAGCCGATGCATGTACAAGTGTCTGAATTTACATCTAATATAACTAATCATATTCAGGATACGGATTCTTCCATCAAGAAAACGCAACCAGTAGGCTTAAACAAGAATGAGGAAAGGGTTCCAAGTCATAAAACAAGAATGCTTGAGAAGGGAAATAAGAGAAAGGCTGTAGCAAATAGACTAGAATCCCTTAGAGTTCCACCAAATGTTGAATCTCCAGCCATTGCTAGTCTTACAGAATGGCTTCCTGCAGATGGAATATACTCTCCTGGATCTTACGTCACACCAAAATTTGGAAGCTATTCTTCAATGAACATTAGGAATGCAAATGAATCTTGTGAGGATTCTATATTTAGCCCGGAGTTGGTATCTGCCTTTGAACAGTGTATGCAAAAGCTTGAAGCAGATGAAGAAAATATTCTGAAACAAATTCTAGAGAATGTGGAAGAAGAAATTGATGAAGGAATGCAGAACTAAGAGTACTCTACCATGCATAAAAGGTTAAACTCATACTTTTTTGGTGATTTTGTTAGCAACAGAGGAATGTTAGAGAAAATTTATTTCATATCTTCAGTGTTTGTATGTGAATTTGCAGTGCACATTTTCCTTTTAGGTGGGTTTTTCTTTTTGTTTGGAATTGATTGAATAAAAAAAATTGATTATTCTGAATATATGATACATTTTAGGGTTAAATATGTTTTTGGTGCCTATAAATATGTTAATTTTTCATTTTAGTCCCTCTAAAAAATTTCTTCAACTTTTAGTTCCCCAAAAGTTTTTCATCTTCACTTTTGGCCTGTCCCTACTTTAAAGTAAACTCATATGTAGAATTCATATCTTTGAATAAAAAAATTTAGAAAAATTTAGAATATTATAAGAATCTCAACAAAAATTAGAATATTTCAACGAAAAATGAATTAAATATAAATTTTTATATTTTTGGCGGTTAAAAATTCTTGTTTAATTGATTTTTGTTAAAAAATTCAAATATTTTTTGGAGAAATTTTACAATATTCTACACATTTCTGCACAATTTCATTAAAAAAAAAATACAAAAGTTAACTCAAAAATAGGGACCAAAAGTAATGATTCAAAATTTTATAAAGATTAAAAGTTGAAAGAAAAATTTAAGGAGATTAAAACAAAAAGTTGATATATTTATATGGATAAAAAACATATTTAACCCTATATTTTATATATTTAACCCAACATATTTAATCCTAACTAAACTAACAAATCTTGACTAACTTACAACTAGTGGCGGTGAAATTTTAGTTCATGCTCATTTGACTTGTTTGGGTACATGATAAGTGTTAAGAACACTTTTACTAACTCACTAAGAGTCACTCTGTCGTAAATCTTACGTTTTATAAATTGATCTCATATAAAGTAGTGGAGTCTACGTTAATTTCATCTGATAATAGAGTAAGTGTTATAAAAGAGTGTTGTTAGGTCCATTTGCCTTGATCACATGTTTGTAATTTGTACTCCATCATATATCATAACAATAATATTGACAAAAAAGAAAAAAATTATAATAAAGAATAGATGTAAATGAAGAGGCAAATTCTATGGTCCACCCAATATATTTGAATGTACCAGTACACTCACTCTTTCAATTAATAGTTAATGAATTGTTTTTTTGAAAAAAAATATTTTTTTTTATCATGTATAATTATAATAACTAAATCTTATTCATCAAAAAGTGTCGATGAAATAAAATTATTATTTTTTTAATTTTTATCAAATCATAATTGAGAACATTGATTATTTTTGACGGTAATATGTAAAAAAATTACTATGATTCTTATAAATAATGAAATGATGTTCTATAAAATATAAATATTAACAAATAGTTATATATTACATAAAAAATGATCGTTAATTTATAAAATCATAAAGCAAGTGTACCGGTACACCTCAAGTGTAAGGTAGAAGTTCCAAGAATATAACAAATAAATAAATAAATAAATAAAGGTGGCATTTGGTTTGTAGTAAGAAAGGAAGGAAGAAATGAAAAACCCTAAACCCTAACATAACCTTCCTTCTCCTTCCTTACGATATGGCGGCTGAACTTCCGCCGGATATTCTCTCCGAAATCTTGTCCCGCTTACCGGTGAAATCACTTCTCCGATTTCGATCAACCTCAAAATCACTCAAATCCTTAATCGATTCTCACAAATTCATCAACCTTCACCTCCAAAATTCCAACAATCGATCCTTAATCCTTCAACGCAAATTCGATCTCTACCAACTCCAAATCGATGATGATGATGATGATTTCTCTAAATCGAGGATTCCACTCAACCATCCTTTCACGGGTAACACCACCAACATCGACCCTTTCGATATTAACAACACCATGACTCGTATCGGTTCATGTAACGGCCTCCTCGCCATCTCCAACGGCAAATTCGCTTTCATTAACCCTTATGACGCCAATGAAATCACAATCTGGAACCCTAACACCCGTAAACATAGGATTATTCCTTTTCTCCCTCTTCCTATTCCTATTCTTAACCCCACAATCAGAAGCTCCTTATGCGTTCACGGATTCGGTTTTGATTCATTATCCGCCGATTACAAACTCCTCAGAATCTCTTACTTAATCGACCACCAAACCACTTTTTATGATCCACATGTCAGACTCTTCAGCTCCAATACTAACTCGTGGAAGATAATTCCTACTATGCCGTACGTTCTTCAGTATTATCACACCATGGGGGTTTTTGTTGACAATTCTAGTTCTATTCACTGGGTTGCGATGAGGAAAATTCAATCATTTCAATCTGATTTAATTCTCGCGTTTAACCTAACACTTGAGACTTTCAATGAGGCTCCTCTTCCTCATGAACTTGGTGAAGAAGTTAATGGTAACAAATTTGAAATTCGTGTTGCTGTTTTAGGAGGGTGTCTTTGTATGACTGTGGATTATAAAACTACTAAAGTTGATATTTGGGTGATGAAAGAATATGGTTCTAGAGATAGTTGGTGTAAACTTTTTACTTTGGTGAAATCAAGTTTGGATTTACCTTTGGAATCTTTGAGACCCTTATGTTATTCTAGTGATGGAAGTAAGGTTCTGCTGGAAGGAGATCATGTTTTGTTGGAGGTACAACATTGGAAGCTGTTTTGGTATGATTTGAAGAGTGAACAAATTAGTTATGTTGAAGGAATGTCTAATTTGGATGATGCTATGGTTTGTGTTGGTAGTCTTGTACCACCTCCCTTACCTGTTGATAATGGTACGAAGAAGGAGAATCATACAAGCAAGAGAAGGTACTTATTGTTTTAACTGAGTTTTTGTTGTGTATAAGTTATATCAGTTCAATGGATCCATCATATTATATATGCAGTTAAACTCTCTGTTAAAGGTCAAATTGAATTCTTATCATAGGATAAAGGATTTTCTAATTACTTTGAAGTCTTTACCTTTGTTTATGTTTATGTATTTGACAATGTGTATATGCTTGATTTCAAAAGAAACAAAAAATTGACTACAGTGTATGCTGTGTGTTAGTTTAAGAGTTGAGCTTTTGACTAGCTAAAGAATTTGCTTAACGAAAGAATTTTGGTATGAATTGTTATTCTTTTTCATTTATTGTTTCAGATCTTCACTCCCAAAAAAATATTTCTGAATGTTGAGACTATTCCAACCTGCCATGGTTTGAAATCTGTGTATGTAAAGAGAAGAAAGTTGTTGTTTAGAAATTGGCCTACCATGAAATTACTCCAAATTTATGCATAGTTCCTTTCAAAAGCATGGTTTTTATCATCTATTCTTTTGTGATGTTTTTGAACTTACTTTGATGAGATTCATTTTTTCCACAGGGACGACTTTTTGTCCCGAGGATTTAAATTGAGACTGTAAGGGATGGAAGGAAGAACATGTGAAGTGCAGCTAAAACAGGATGCTCCACTTGTTTCTTGCGATGGAATTAGTCACCTAGGTTTGTAGGAAAGGTTGAATTGATAACATTGGATTTATCCCTCTTTTTTTTTTTGTGTTGAAGATCACAGTTATCCCTCTTGTGTAAAACTGTTACATCACTATTTGCAGTGGAGCTGATAAAAGTTATTTTGGCATAGGCATGTGAAGCATGAGAATCATATCACCATCAATGTAGATGTCAATATTGAAAATGGTCGATTTGAAAAATTTGTATGTGTTTGTGAACTCTAAAATGAGGCAAGCATCTTATTTCTATCAGGAAACATGAAATTTTCAACAGGGCTTCTAATCTATAGACTCCTTATTATCATACATAAATTTTGAACAAATTTCTGAAAAACAATTCTGACAACTCATATAACTAGGCGGATGCTGAATTAATCGGGAATTCAATATTGGAATTTCATATTCCATACCATTTTAAATGAGACAGGGAAACCTGTTTTGAAATGATCATACAATTATATTTTGTTTTTTTTTTTTAATCATTTTTATCCAAACCTAAGAATGATACTGTTATAGTTTTAGGAATTTAGAAATGTGTGTTACATGATTTTCGAACATTATTTATTTATTTTAATTGAGAATAGGAAAATCAAGTTGAAATGTGATAAGCATTAGTGCTGTATTAGTTTGAGTTGAATTGCAACTGTGATGGGTAATGCTTTGTTTTAAGCAACTGGAACTCCCCTTATTCCAAACTTATAAGTAAATTATAGGATTTTTGTTTGTTTCTTATGCATTTTCTATTTGCTTTAGCCTTTCTGGGCTCTCTTTTGTAAACCATTTCAGTTTTCTGCAAAAGAACTGTCCTTTCGCCTATGGTTGTAGTATATTTGATGTAGCACTTACTTGCGGGTGTTGAAACTTTAACGTTAAAAATTTAGTTGGTCTCATAAAAAGATCCTTTAAGAATAAGGTTATTCAGAAAAAGATGAATGTGATGGAGGTAGAAAGAATACTCTTCTGGATCTTATGTCACCAAAATTTGGAAGCTATTTGTCAATGAACATTAGGAATGCAAATGAATCTAGTGAGGATTCTATATATTTAGTCCAGAGTTAGTATATGCTTTTGAACAGTGTATGCAAAAGTTTGAAGAAGAGGAAGAGAACATTCTGAAACAAATTCTAGAGAATGTGGAAGAAGAAATTGATGAAGGAATGCAGAACTAAGAACTTAAGTGCTCCACCATGCATAAAAGGTCAAAGTCATACTCTTTTGGTGATTTTGTTAACAGAAATATGTAAGAGAAAATTTATTTCATATCTTCAGTGTTTTTTTTAACAGCATATCTTCAGTGTTTGTATGTGAATTTGCAGAGCACATTTTCCTTCTAATTGAATTTTTTTTTGTTTAAAATTGTGATTGAATAGAAAAATTTGATTATTCTGAATATATCATACACGTAGTAGTCCTAACTATACTAATAAATTTTAACTAACTTACAGCTAATAGTGGCAGTTAAATTTTTGTATACTATATACTCATTTGACTTATTTGGGTACATTTTTTGCCTTGATCACATGTTTGCATCATATCATAGTTATTAAAAAAATTGGAGGAAACAAATTCACTGGAAATAAGTAGCATATGATACTTTTGATTCATATACAAGTTATGACTATTTTACCTCATTATTAGGAATAATTTTTTTTCTAACATTGTAAGACAATCTTATTCTCACAATAATAACTCCATTGCTCTGGCTCAGGGAGGAATTAAGTCATAGAATTTATATGTTGAAGACTTTTAAGTTAATTTCAAACACTTATATAATATAGTACTGCATCCTTGTATATGGAATTCTTTTGGCATATAGCGACAAGTATGTGTAATACTTGAATTACAACAAATACATATAGGTCTTTCATCTTTGTGTGAACTAAAATGAACTGTCTACGGCAGTTGTACGACGCATTAGTGATGATTTAGTGAGAGTAATTTTCTCTAACTAGATTTAACGTTCTCCACGGCTGTTGTACGGTGCATCTCGCGTATAGGGATGATGCAATTGAAAACAGAAACATGGAGAAGAAAGAGAAATGGTTGAAGATAAATGTTAAGAGAAAATTTGTTTCACATCTTCACTGTTTGCATGCCATTGAATTTGTAGTGCACGTTTTTGTTTTAGGTGAGTTTTTTTGGAATTTATTGAATGAAATGAGCCTTTACTCTTATTTATATTTGTGATCATAAAAAAAATGTTTTGTTGCTTACATACAAGACGGGAGGAAACAAGAGTAAATATTTAATTTGATAAATTATCACTTTCTCCTATTTAACCTTTGAACAATCAAAATATAACAACAATCACTAAACTTTTATTAATCTTTTAAGTTAGTCCCTCATTTACTTACAAAATATGACTAAGTACGATGCTTCATGGACTTGATAAATTGAAAGTGGTTTAGGGCTATTCATTATAGTTCGGGGACCAAATGAAAAAGAGAGTGATAATCTATGGTCCAAATATTTACTCTTAACAATAAAACAATTCATGCTAGTGTAATACTGAAAATAGTTTCAAAAGGTGGAGTAAAGGAACTAGTTCCACCTTGTTTAAATTTTCAACTAAAGGGATAGAGGATTTGAAATTATATAAAATATTTCTCATAGCAATGCTATCATGTAGAATTAACTTATTATTAGTTAAATAGATTTATAACAAAACTTTGGCATTGTCTATGTAAATAAAGCTCTAGTTTGTTGGGTCATGAGGGGAGTTTGGGGGACCATCCACATCGAGGCTACAACAACCGCACAAGTAAGAGAGACGCCACACTCTTACCTAAAACCTTAAGGCAAAGGGTTTATGGGTCCTCTTACTTATAAGGTGCTCAACCTTTACTCTTTTATCCGATGTGGGACATATAACTCACACTTGTACACAACACTCCCCCTCAAGTGTGACTCTATCAATTCATCATGCTCCCCCTCAAGCGGAAGCTCTTACTTGCTTGTATCGCCGTTGCTGCTTTCTGCGCAAACGGACCAGCTGCCTCGGTCGTACCCTTCGTCGAACGGGGCTCTGATACCACTGTTGGGTCATTGAGGGGAGCCAGGGGGACCGTCCACATTGAGACTACAACAACCGCACAGGCGAGAGAGATGCCACACGTAAAGGTTGAACACCTTATAAGTAAGATGACCCATAAACCCATTGCCTTAAGGTTTTGGGTAAGAGTGTCACGACTGTCTACATCGAGGCTAGAACAACCATACAAGCAAGAGAGACGCCACACTCTTACCCAAAACCTTAAGGCAATGGGTTTATGGGTCTTCTTACTTATAAGGTGTTCAACCTTTACTGTTTTATCCGATGTGAGACATATAACTCACACTTGCACACAACATAGTCTAGCTTTACACTAGTTGTCGGTCTAGCTTTATAATAGGGACTGTGTCTATTGTTGTTTCAGTTTTTTTGCCATCTTCACATATCACAATGAACGTTTGGTGGCTCGAATTCCCCTTCCTTATCATGACCTCTGAGGAAAGTGTGTTGGCAGCATGGTGACAGTAACACTCTGGTCCTAAATGTTGATGGTGGTGCACGATGAATCCAAGACAAGCAGACTATGGTGGTATTGTGCATAATCACTCTTGTGAGCAATTTTAGTTTGGTTTATATGATACTGTGGTTTGTCAAACGTTTTACATGCAGAGATTCAAACTCTAACTGGAATTACTCTCAGCTGGTAAGTGTGCTTCAAAAAAATTACGTCATTTTCTGATTTTCTCCATGTAGTTCAGTTAGTGGCAAACGAGACACTGAAATTTCATCATTATGCCAACCTCTTAGAGCTAATTCGAAGTTATCTGGTTAAGGATTGGAACATCTCCATCCACCACATTCTCAGAGAAGGAAACTTTTGAGTATATATTTTGGTAAGATCGGAACTAATGTAAATAAGCACATTTGTTTATACGTATGGTGTATTGTAATTTCACCTCTTGTGAGGGTGCATCATGTATTGTCTCTCTTTGGTAACTTGCAAGTAAGTAATTTAAGTTAGGTTTAATAGCAGTTTTGGCCCCCTAAGTATTAGGAAGTTGCGATTTTGCCCCCTTAACAAAATAAAATACAATTCAACCCCCTAAGTACTGTCCTTTTGCAGTTTTGGCCCCAGACCAATTTTGACCAATTCAACGCTAACGTGTGTAATTTTTTTTAAATATTTTTATTTTTAATTAAAAAAATAGTTATTTTTATTTTTTTAATAATTAAAAAATGAATAAAAAAAAAAATTACACACGTGATGTCCATGTCGAGTCCAGGTATGCTCCATTTATCACTTGCTCCATTTAGTCCATTTAAGGTTTAGATGCAAGACATGTGGCAAAAAAATAATTAAGGGTTGTGATTTAATATTTTAAAAAAGTATTTATTTAATAAAAACAAAACAAAAATGCAATTTCTCTTCTCTCCCTCACCTTTCCTCTCCCCTGCTATCTCAATCTTCTTCTCCCCTCTCCTATTGCCGTCACTTTTTTCTTTTCTGCTGCTGCTGCTATGGTGAAATATTTGATTGTGGAAATTTCAACCAAAAAGGGTTGAATCCGTATCTTGTAACAGTAATAAAGAAATCACTAGATTTAAAATTAACATGCAAACTTTTATGTTCAGAGTGCCTTGATTGATAGGACAGCGGTGGCGGAAACAGGCGGAGGTGGAGGTGACAGTGAGCGGCGATGAGAGGAGAGGGGAAAAATACTGAGATCGCACAAGAGAGGAAGAGAAGAGAAGCGCGAGTGTGTTCTCTAATTTTTTTATTAAAAAAATTGATGTTTTGTTTATTTTTAATCTGAACCATTGAATCCTTTTTTGCCATATGTTATTCATCCAAGATCCTAAATGGGATAAATGGAGCTGATGGTAAATGGAGCATACCCAGACTCGTCCACGTCAGCATTGACTTGGTCAAAATTGGTTTGGAGGGCTAAAACTGCAAAAGGGACAGCACTTAGGGGGCTGAATTGTATTTTATTTTGTTATGGAGCTAAAATCGCAACTTCCAGATACTAGGGCCAAAACTGCTATTAAACCTTTAAGTCATTCTACCCGGACATTGAATTGAAATTCTCATCAACAATTTGTGTGAAACTCATTAACTCTACTTGAACCTAGTTTTTTTTATTATAAGTTTATTTGATGGGTTAACAATAAAAGTGAATAAAAAAAATATAATAAAAGAATTACATATCCTTATTTATTAATTTTGTTAGGTCTGCAGCAACTTAACCTAATAATTTCCCTCTAAAATGCTGCATTGGGTTAGCAACAATTTAACCTAACAAATTCCATCTAAAATGCAGCGCACCAGTTTAAACCTAACAAATTCTATGCAGCAATCATTAATATTTCTCCTCACTGATGAGCTTTTCATTCCTATCATGTTGTGTCATCGTTTGTATATATCTATTGTTTCTATAGACTTTTTTTTTGACAAGTTGTGGTACATTTATTTAATACGTTTACAAACAGAATACCCTAATTTCCATGCAAACTCGGCTACCATAATTTTCATGCAAACTCGGCTATATATAGCAAACCCTAAACTTTGTTGCTCTGAAAAACAAAAAACCTAATCCGTGGTAAATTACAGACAGTAGAAGAATTATATATTTTGATTTTTGCAAATGGAAGGATGTGACCTTACAACCTTCCTCTCATACCACTGCTTAACTGGTATTCTAATTTAACATGCATTTTATCGATATGCATATTTTTTTGAGAATTGGAATGTCCTTTTTGCGTTTTTTGTTTTTAGTTTGAGATGTTTACACCAATTTTGGTAGTCTTTCTATTTAGTTTTGTCACAATTTCTTGGTCAATTATCTAGGGATTCAGACTGTGTCGTGTAATGTCATGTTTTTTTAACTTAATCTGAATTTTGTTTCGTTCAAAACCTTATTAAGCTGTTAGCCTTTATTTCCCATGCATACTTTTATTATTTATTTCTTTGTAAGCAAAGTTGTGCAACTGTGAATGAATTTTGAGGTGAGAATCGCCTTTCCTTGGATTGGATTGCATATAGAGGAACGAGAAAGTGATTCTGTAACAGTACTTGGTGGTTTTTTGTTTTGTTAAACAAGTAGTCATTTATCTTACTGGTTGTCATTGTTTTTAACTAAGGGAAATGTTAACCGATGCCCCGGGGCACTAGTTAAGAGTTTTAAATGGCAACTTATCATGAAAATATGTGTAATCAATGCATCGGAAATCGAAATAATTGACTTTTTTATAAAATAATTTATTCTTTTAAAATCTTTAAAGAGTGTCCCGGAAAACTCGTTAACAAGACCCTTTAACTAATAATATCATCATCAATTTAATTGTATTAATAATTATGGAACAAAAAACATCATAAATTTAATTGTTTACTATTGATTATCACCTGTTGTTTTTTCATTGTTATCAATTATGTATTATTTTATTATTCATATGTCAATCCGTAAACCCCTGGTGAATGAAGAAAGAAAAAAAGAAAGAAAAGTTGTTGCATTTGTGTCCTAAAAATCCTCTCCCGCCGGAAACAAACCTTCCTTACAATGGCGGTTGATCTCCCGCCGGAAATTCTCGCCGAAATCCTCTCCCGTTTACCGGTAAAATCACTTTTCCGATTCCGGTCAACTTCAAAATCACTTAAATCTTTAATCGACTCCCAAAAATTCATCAACCTTCACCTCAAAAATACCCTCAATTTCAACCTCATCCTCTGTCACAACTACACCAATTTCTACCAACTTCGTTTCCCTAACCTAACCACACCCATCCCACTCAACCATCCTTTCACGCGGCGTAACAGCAAAAACATCGTTCTTCTCGGTTCATGTAACGGCCTCCTCGCCATCTCCAACAGCGAATTCGTTTTCTCAAACCCCAAGGAAATTACATTCTGGAACCCTACCATCCGTAAATATCGGATTATCCCTTTTCTGCGTATTTCTGTTGCTCATTGTTCTCAAACTGACAACACCAATTGCCGCCCCTTCTACATTCGGCTTCGGTTTTGATCCATTATCCGGCGATTACAAACTCCTCAGAATCTCTTGGGTTGTCCATCGACAACACTCTACTTTTGATAATTCACATTTGACACTCTAGCTCAAAAACAAACTCGTGGAAAATACTTCCCGATATGCCGTACGTTATGTACTATACTCTTACCATGGGGGTTTTTGTTGACAATTCTCTTCACTGGATAATGACTCGAAAACTTGATGGGTTACAACCTTGTTTAATTGTCGCGTTTAATCTAACACTTGAGATTTTCAATGAGGTTCCTCTTCCTGATGAACTTGGTGAAGAAGTTAATGGTAAGAAATTTGAAATTCGTGTTGCTGTTTTAGGAGGGTGTCTTTGTATGATTGTGCATTATGAAACTACTAAAGTTGATGTTTGGGTGATGAATGAATATGGTTCTAGAGATAGTTGGTGTAAATTTTTTACTTTGGTTAAATCGTTTTTGGATTTACCTTTGAAATCTTTAAGGCCTTTTAAGTTATTCTAGTGATAGGAGTAAGGTTCTACTGGAAATCGATTGTAAGAAGCTGTTTTGGTATGATTTGAAGAGTGAACAAATTGGTTATGTTGAAGTAATTTCTAATTTTGATGAAGCTATGATTTGTGTTGGAAGTCTTGTACCACCTTCCTTACCTTGTTTGTAATTGTACGAAGGAGAATCTACACAAGTTGAGATCTGAAAGTATTAACAAGAACAGGTACTTCTTATTGTTTATCTGAGTTTTTGTTTTGTATAAGTCATATCAGTTCAATGGACCCATCATATGATATATGTAGTTGAACTCTATATTAAAAGTCATTTTGAATTCTTATCATAGGATAAGGATTCTCTAATTACTTTGAATCCTCTGCCTTTGTTATGTATATGTATTTGACAGTCCTCTATTTGTTAGTTTAAGAGTTGACCTTGTGACTGGCCAAAGAATTTGGTATGAATTGTTATTTTCTTTTTCATTCATTGTTTGAGATCTTCACTCCTAAATAATTGTTTTGACAAGCTTATTTCTGAACGTTGAGACTTGAGACTATTTCCCACCCTGCCGCAGTTTTATATTTGTGTATGTTAAGAGAAGAAAGTTGTTGTTTAGAAATTGGCCTACCAATACCATGAAATTACTCCAAATTTATGCATAGTTCCTCTCAATAGCATGGTTTTTTATCAGGATGGCAATGGCCCCCAATGGACAGGGTATTATAATGCCCGTACCCGAATCCATACCCTCGTAGGCAACAATTTTACTGCCCGTCCCCATGCCCTATGGGCATCTAAATGCCCGTACCCGCGCCCATTACCCGCACTTTAATACAAAAAACAATAAAAAAGAAAAGAAAAATAACTGAATTTAAATCAATACATAAAATTTTGCAAATAATAGTATTTTGCCAAATCAAAAGCATTCAAATTTTGTATGAAAAAAAGTGCATAATACGATAAATTTCAAACAAAATATAGTCATGAACTTGTGACTCCTTAGCTCATGTTCTCCATTTCCTGAGAAAAAAAAAATACAATTCCCATAAAAAAAGTGTAGTTATATTATATGTTAAAAATTATAAAGTCTTAATAATAAGATGCCACTAAATTTGCTATAATTGTTTACCTCATCTTCAGAATCAGACTCTTGAAAAGAATGCAAACGTTTGTCTTTCACATGTAGATATTGTTTTGGCCCAATTATCCCAATAGAAGCTAGAATAAAAAATAAAATTGAT
>Ga0228711_1005191_pt1 | contig 19881 bp, 10 predicted proteins | sample MedpolnodulmetaG_2_FD_177996 | JGI IMG/M metagenome (GOLD analysis project Ga0228711, IMG submission 177996) | Root nodule microbial communities from Medicago polymorpha collected in Santa Monica, California, United States - brown nodules | ecosystem: Host-associated > Plants > Roots > Nodule... | reverse complement strand
GTTTTATATTTTATTGGTGAACCTTATTGTCAATTGATCAATATTTCTTATAAAAATGACTAATTTTTTTTTTACTTTTGTTTCTAATAAAAAAGATCGAAGGGAATAATAATATTACTTAGTATTTCATCTTTTAGTCTGATATTCAATCATTGCCAACAGAGTTAATGTGTCACGTCAACACAATTAACGGCGTTAGATAACAAATACTAACATTTTTAATATCGGGCCATTTTTAATATTTCTAAATATCATTTGAAATTGTTTTTTTTAAGACAACAAAATGAATTATATTAACACTGGCAGTGCACCTCTTCAATACAAGATGTACCAAATGACCACCCGAAAAAGAGAACAGTCAAATAATATTTATATAAGTACGGTCATTTGAAATTGTTGGTACCACTAGTGTCGCACAGGGTAAAGATTTGGTCTAACAAATGCATGATTTATCTCACCTTATAAATTATATTCGTCATGAAAAACTGACTAAAATCCTTCAAATAAATGCACCGATAAAAAAAATAATAACAAAAATATTTATTTTAAATTAAGATAAAAAAATTCCGAACATAATATAAAATATAGAATTAATTACCATTATGACAATATATAATTACCATTATGACAAAGAATATATTATATGATTAAAATAAAAAATAAATATAATAACAAACTGTATATTTCACCTAGAAAAATGAATAATAAAATATCTGTATAATTTTATATTTAAAAAACAACCTTACTATCCATCAAAACTATTTCTAATGAGTAAGGAGCGATACGTATGGCCTCAACATACGTCATCAAAATGAATACGATCAAGCAATGAGCGATACGTCACCCCCTCTCTATGACCCTTCTGTAACTTCCACCTTGCTGCAACCGGATAGTTTTCAATATATTCGGTGTTTGGATCAACACTGAAAAAGTCAGGAAAATGCGCCAAAAACCATGCTTGCACAAACCAAACAAATCACATTTATAAATTATTACGCACGAAAAATATAACAAAAAAATAAAAGTTAAGGTTCACATTTATAAGTTTCTTACAGTGAGCAGTGTCACGCTTCCCCCAAGAGCTCTGTCTCCAGGCAAACAGACCTCAGCTAACTCGCCGTATAGGTATGCCAATGTCATCCCTCCACACGAATAATTACACATCCCCGCGTAGCCGTCCTCCATGGTCATCAGATAGACCAACTCGATGCGTTTGTTGCTTCTATCACCAAACAACAAGCATCCTACAAGATATAGAAGATAACACTTCACACAAAATGTCTTAACCCTCTCTAGCTCCTCTGGATCCCCTGGATCCTCTGGATCCGCCAATCTATTAGCCCTATCAAGGTACCTCGAATATAACTCCCTCAGCTTCGGATAACTAATGTACCCACCATACTCTTTAGCGCAAATTTTCTTTGCCTCCGCATGCGACACACCTAAGCGCCTCACCAGTAGTGCCACTCTGTCATCCAAATGTGTTAACAGTAATTTCCTCGGTAGTTAACTGCCAAATGGTGTTTTGGTATTTTACATGTGTTTTTCAGCCTAACCAAATGTGTCAACAGTAATTTTCTTATAACGAAGATAACGGATACAAAATTTTATTTAAGTGTCATCTAGTTGTTGGTGCGTTAACTCAAGCCACAGGCCAAAGGAGCGTGACTTAACTCACGCCATCGTTCAAAGGTGCGTGAGTTAACTCACGTTGCATGCATGGGGAGCGTGAGTTAACTCACCCAGGAGCATTTTAGGAATTTCAATTGGAAATGAGCAAAATGTGTTGGGTAAAGAGCAGAATTCTAAATGCATATACTCTTGTTCTTTCCTGTATCTTATTTTTGGCCCAATTTGGTTGCTGACAATTTTTTGGAGTCCTAGTTTAGCACCTAACGAAAAATAATACCAAACTAGTCTTTGATTTTTTCAAATTGAGGACAAATTAGTTTCGTTGTTATGATAAGTTGGGGAATTATCACATTGGACCTTGAGCAATCATTCAAATGGATTGAACACCACATCTAAACTCAAAACCTTAAACATTAGATATATGAATCATCTCAATTATATATTCAATGTGAGATTCTTAGTCACACACTCACACATGACATACTAACAATATTAACAATAATCCAAAAATAATAAACTTACTGTCTAATAAGCCAGAACACAATATTTATATAACACCACACATATAATGATTTGTTGCCAACAGTAAGGGAACTCACCTGAGGCACATATTATTCATCTAGTTTAATAAGATAAAGTTCAATTCCCATCATATTTACAAATCCACATTATTGTGCCTTAGCTACCACATATATGGTGTAACTGTTTTCAAAGAACATGTTTATTTTTAACCCAAATAGTTAAATAGTACTTTTGTCACTTACTATTCTCGTTTTGGATTCTCATAAGATCAAGGCATGATTTCCCTTGTAGCTTGCGTGAAAAGAATGCTTTGTAGTAATCTTCTACAGTAATTGTTTTGAACAATGCAGGCCTTTCAGGAGTAACAAGTTTTTGTGTTGGACCGATAACTTTGCTCATTTGAGGTCTGTGAAATGCAGCAATGGATATCCTCTCTTTCTTTGAGTTAACCGTAGCTCGATGTTCAATGCTTCGATAAATTCCATTTGTCAAGATCTGCACGGCACAAGCATTTAGGATTAGGTCACATTAACTTTTAAACTTTGTAGTATATTGCTATTTATACAGGAAAGGTTATGAGTAAATATCGATACTTGTATGTGAAATTACATAAGTTGACAACCTGGTCTCTTAAATGAATGAAATAACAAAATTATTCTTATAATTGAACATCATCAATCACTCAAATCCTTTGAGTAAGTAAATTTTGTCTTCTGATTTATCTTGAACAGACAAAAGTGATGAATGATTTTCAATTTCAGCGTTACTTTTGTAAATTGTAGATTGTTTGATGTATCCTTTGAGGCACTTAAATAGTAATTGACTTGTTATTGATTCAAATTGAGGTGTTTACTTTGCCTTGTGACTATAAACTGTCACACCCATCTCAGTTATCCGATCAAGATTAGAAGATCTAGATTTCATGTTCGGTATTTTAAATCTAAAATAATCAAAATTTGTTTTAAAACTAGGACCGTCCGATCTTGGTCGGATGACTGAGATGTGCGTGACTGATGAGTAATTTTGTTATTCAATCTAAAATGTACTTGTACATAGTTCCATCTACTGCCTGTGCTCACATTTGATATCGATTCTTAAACACTTATAAGGGTAAAATAATAAGATGATATCCGACTAATTATTATCAATTACCTCAAACATGTCTCCAATGTTTATCACAAAAGCATTGGCGAGTGGTTTAACAGAAATCCATCGTCCATCTTTTCTTATTTGGAGGCCTTCAATGTCATTGGCTTGGAGAAGGATAGTTAAGCAATCCGCATCAGAATGTGGATTCAATCCAATGACATTTTCTGGTTGGGGACAAGGAGGATAGTAATTCATCCTCGTTGATTGAGTTAGATCATCAAAAAACTCTAGCATTTCTTTTGGTTCAACTTTTAGAGCTTTTGTCATATGTGTGATGATTGTGATGCAAACTTTTTTCAATTCTAAGCAATAGGTCTCTAAATTATCTCTGCAGTATGAAACAATGTTGGTTAGAGCAAAACTGATGGTTAGTAAATAATTTTAAATAGCGCCTTTAGCGGTGTTATAATATTGAAACAACGCTATTGCTCTTCCAGTGCAAAATAATATTGTGTAGCGGCTATAACAAACAACTATATTCACCTGAATGGTTGAGGAATATTTGGAAATAAGCGGGGATTCCTGGCATAGGATGGAAGAGTTGTAGTGAAGAATAAATCTGCCCATTCCAACTTTTGATTTTCAGATACAACAAACAATTGACCAAACCCCTCTATATCTTCCGGAGTTTGCCAAAGTTTCTTCTTCTCTTCCACCGGAAGACTTAAGAATTCATGTACACTTATCTTCAAATTTTCCACCAGTGAAGGACTGACTCCATGATTAATCAGCTATAATCAATTTCAATTTTAGAAAATATACAGTTATTAAAATTAGCGAATATATTTACTATATATTGACAACCATAAAGTTGACGAGATATAAGTTTCTACTACTACTATTGAAAAGGAACAAGTGCAAAATTGTTTGCTCAAGTATTGAGTAAAACAACTGTTATCCCTCATTGTCAATTTCCAAAGGCTAGTTTAAAAGGAGATGATAATGCTATCAAAATTCCTGAGAACGAGTACAAGTCTAATCTTGAATCGTGCAAAAATCACCTTCTTGGAAGGTTGATTCTATCTAAAGGAGACCCTCCCCTGAAACTTCAAGAGTTGCGTGATAAATTGAATATTGTTTGGAAACCTTTAAGTAAATGGGGACTTGTTTCTTTAGGAAGAGATTTCTATGAATTTGTTTTCTCTGATGTTGAGAATGTGCAACGTGTTCGTGCGGTGCTTTCATGGAGCCTAAAGCCTGGTTTTCTCAAACTTTTTGCTTGGACTCCCGATTTTAATTCGAATAATCACAAACAGACAACAGTTCAATGCTGGGTTCGTTTTCTGGAATTGCCTCAAGAATATTGGAGTCATAATATTATCTTTGCAATTGCTAGCTGTCTTGGAACGCCTTTGCGATTGGATGCTGAAACTAGTAAGTTCCCTCTTGAGATATCTTTTGGACATTTTGCAAGAGTTTTAGTTGATATTGATTTATCTGCTAACATTAGACATAACTTGTGGGTTGAAAGAGAAGGTTATGTTTTTCTTGTTAACGTTGTTTATGAAAATTTGCCACTTTTTCGTTCACAATGCCATAATATTGGTCATAGTTTTTCGTCATGTAAACTTGTTAATGTGGATAAAGAGAAAGTGGCCACAAATGAGAAGCATAAGCGCACGGGGCACAAACCTATGCCTGTTCCGAAGTATGATTTGGGAAAGGAATCAGTTGAATGTGTAACCAATAATGCCACTAAAGCAGTTGTTGATAATAATCCTCTATTGGGATTTGTGGATGGTACTAATGTTGTTGATATTATGCATCCAGAAGACATGGTTGCTCAAGCTAATGAAAATTTGAGTGATATAACAGATACAGAACCCCTTTATGGTCAGGGTAATATTGACATGAATTGTGATTCAGCTGACATTTTCTGTCAAGATGATCATCAAGAGGAAGCAATATCAAATACAATTCCTTTGGGTGGTAACTCCATTGTGGTGACAAACTCAGACTTGTCAAACTTTAGTGCATCTGTTATTCATGACATGCAAGTTATAGGAATTTTTCCTACAGAGGCCCAACAATCGATGAATTTTCTAAGCAAATCATGGGCTAACATGGCTCGGGACGATGAAATTGTTGATTTGGACGATAACACAAGTTAGCCATTTCAATTGGTGGTCCCTAGAAAGAAGAAACACAAGAAGAAGCAACCTGAGGCGGGCAGAGGATTCAAGGTGGGTACTTCCAGTCGTTCGCCTCGTTAGTTTGCTTTTTTTGCTTTCTATATGTTTTGGTTCTCTTTTGCTTTTATGGAGGGTTTTTGTCCCCCCTCTTCGTTGTACTTTTTTTCTCTTTCGTTTAATATATAGGGTATTGCAGCAGGAGACCCCTCTACATCCTATCTTTTGCTTAAAAAAAAAAAAGAACAAATGGAGATAAATCCAATTGGTGTTACTATCTCTATTTCATCAAAGATACTCTTAACCTGTGAAGCCCGAATACGAGATATGATACGAATACGATACTGCACCGATACGCCGATACGGGAAAATTTAAATAATCAAGATACGATACGGCTGAGATACGTTAATAAAAAAATTATATAATTAAATGTACAATATAATTATAACCATTTTTTTAATATGCAAATATATTAACAAACAAAATAAACCAATTATAGGCTCGTAGCATATCAACATAAATATAAATAATATTGTCGATTAAGAGAGTGATAATTAGTCAATTACATACACAATATATCCCGAAAAGAGCATCATTAGTGTTATACTATATCCAAAAGGAACATTGTTAGTGTTATACTATATCGATCCAAAAAAGAAGCACGATATTCAAAAGTTAAGTTATTTTATTTAACATTAATTGAGAAGTATTGAGGCAAGTATCAGTGCATGATAATTATCATATACTCTCCTGATACGTATCAAGAAGTATCAAATAATTATTTTTTAAAAAATAAAATATAATCTTTGGATACTCTCCTGATACGTATCGGGAAGTATCGGTGCAGGATGGGATACGATACGTCATCTATTTTGAAGTATCAGGCTTCACAACTCTTAACTAATCTATTTCCACGTTGTTCTATATCCTAATATCCTTATTAAAACATAATTTTTAGTTCAAACCTGGAAGAAGCCCCATTCTTTACATGCTTGATCCAACTTCTCTTGCTCAGTTGCATCTTCACACAACAATTTACTTAGGTCAATGACTGGTACTTGCTGTAAAGAAGATGTATTTGATACAGCAATAGGGTCTTGATTTGGTTGAAGGTATTGTTCAGGAACTTCTATGTTGGGCTGCTTTGCGAGCTCTTGTACAGAAGGCACCAATAGTGAGGTTCCAAACTTTGACATTTTTCTTCAACCGATGAGAATCCTCTTTTAAGGTTGGTAAGATTTCAATTGCTAGTACCCCACAGTCTTCTTCAATAAAGGTTCGATAAACCCAATTTGACCATATATGTCCACACCGTCTTCTTTTTTATAACAATAATTTATGTTTTTTTTTTTACATAATTTATGTTTTTTTATTCTCTGATTGAATAATTTATGCTGACACACAAAGTTATGTCCACACTGTATACGGTCGGTGGAATTTTGTTGCATTTTCTACAACCTCATGGTGAGTGCATAGATGGATTTCTATAGTTGTTTTACATGTTTTTAGTGTATTATAAATGAGAGAACGATAGATGAATGATTAAAATAAATATTTATATTTCATCCGTCTCATAATATTAGTTGTTTAAGGTTTGTGCACGATTATTATGAAAATATTTAATTGTGTTGATTTCAATGGTAAAATTAGTAGATTTACTAAAACACCCTTATTAATTGTAGTTAGTGGTTGAATGAAATTTAATAAATAAGGGTATAATAGTGAGAAAAAAAATAAATGTTGCATTGGTATTGTAAAGTGATAATTATTTTGAGAAAAAGAAAAAATGTTTAGGAGACTATAATTGTGTGACAGAGGGAGTAAAAAGGAAGATGCTTTAAAAACTTTAGATAATAAGTTTTTATGAAAATTTGTACATTCAATGCATCGAAAATTGAAATATTAGACTTTTTCAATAAACAGTTTATGGGTCTTGTTAACTAGTAACCTCGGGCACTAGTTAAGAAGCTAAAAGTAGAAAGAAGAATCAAATTTTACATTAAAAAGAACACTTTTTTAATCAATTTGCAAGACGATATTTCTTTTTATAATTCCTTAACAAGTGTCCTGGGAACACATGACACTTGTTAACATTTCTCATATTTTATTTATTTGGAATTCTTTAAAGAAGAATGTCCTTAGAACACTCGTTACCAAGATCCTATAAAAAATAGTCATAATTTTGCCCTCAATGATTATCCCTTTTTGCAAAAGTGGCCACTTCCTTTGATTTTAACCAAATCAATGCTTATATAGAGATATTCTTAAATGACTAAGACGGAACGTGTGTATTCTTTATTTTTAAATTAAAAGAAAATTCAACTCATGAATGATTAAAAAAATGATAATTAAAAAATAAATAAATAACTCTTTCTTCCTCTTCTCTCTCCTCTCGCATATTTTCTATTCTCTCTTCTTCTTTCTCTTTTCTCTCCATTAAAAAAATAAGAATAGCAAGAATATTATAAATAAGTATCTCCTTTCATGGATGAATAACAATTCCTCAACCGCAACATTTTTTTTTAATTAAGCATCAACAACAATTTCATTTTTTTAGTTTTAGAAAGGGTTGAATATGAATTCACGAATCTGTGTAAATTTTTTCCTAATTCCATTAATAATTTTGAATTTAGATAAACATGAGTATGCAAGCTTGAACGAATTCGAATATGTGATATTGAATATGGTTCATGTTACACCTCAAATTTTCTATGATATATTTTCTATATATATTTTTCTTTTTGGTGGCCAGGGTTTGAACCCGGAACTTGCATATAATATGCATTGTCCATACCAACTGAACTAAGCTCACGACGACATATTTTCTATATATCTAAATATATGTTTATGGTATAAATCTCTAGTTATTATTTTAAGTGATTTTATTTGTACATGTATGTTGCTTGTTACTGTGACATTGTGTGAAATTAATAAATGTGCATATTTTATTTTAATTATTTCTGACTATCATCTTATTTTATTATTTATTTTAGGGTTAAATAAGTAAATTACCCCCATAAATATACCAATGTTTGATTTTAGTCCCCCTAAAATATTATTTAGGCTTTTAGTCCCTTCAAAAATTTTCATTCATGAAATTAGTCCCTAGTTTTTAGTCAACTAATGTCTAACCTTCATATTTTTTAATGAAATTTTTCAAAAATGGGTAGAAAACTCCCAAAAAAATTAGAATGTTTTAACAAATCATAAATTAAATATGAATTTTTATGTGTTTGGTGCTAACGAATTCATATTAAATTCATGTTTTGTTAAAAATTCTATTTTTTTTTTTGGAAAATATTGTCATAATTTTCTACCCATTTATGGAAAATTTCATCAAAAAATATGAAGGTTAGACATAGGTTGACTAAAAATAGGGACTAATTTCATAAATGAAAAATTTTAGAGGGACCAAAAGCCTAAAAAATACTTTAGAAGGACTAAAATCAAATGTTGATATATTTTCGGGGACCACTTACTTATTTTACCCTTTATTTTATAAATAATTTTCTTGGTGTCTTAGTAATATATTTTGATTATTTTTCCTTATATGTGTAGTTGTTATGGTCTGATAATTTTATACTTATTTATTTGATTTAGAAGTAATATAAAATGTTATATCTTATTTATTCATTATTAGAAATGTTTTCTTAGTATCCAAGTTTTGCTAAAATATTTTGAAGCACAATCTAAAATATTTTGGTTCACAATCGAATATATTTTGCTACGTGATCTGAAATATATTTTGATACTCAATAATATATTTTAATACTCAATAGGGTGATGCTATTTATCCAGAGAACAAAACTCACGATGTTGTCCCGAAAGGATTATAGCCGTCAGATTTTGCACTAGATTGAATGCATGATTGGGTCAAGCTAGAAAGGGGGTCCCACATCAAACACATTTAAGAGTGTCGTGATGCTCTCGTGATGAAATTTTTCGCGAGATGAAGCATTACGCTACTCAATATGATATGTGATATGAAATATATTTTGATACCCAATATAATAAATTTTGATTTATTTTTCTACTAGCCAAACATTTTGCACCATAACAACAAGCATCGGATGTTAAACACAATTCTTATGGTATAAATACAAAAAAAAATTTTTTTAAGGAAATACAAAAAACTATTATTACTAAGTTCAGCCAATCAAATTTTGTGATGAGTCACATTTTAATATGTAAAGCAATCAAATAATTGCCTTAAAAATAAAACCAAATTTTAAAAGATTTTGAACAAAATTGACACAAATGCACAGTAGTTTGCTTGATTAGCGTATCAAATTGCATAAATACTCAGTTTCATAAACTCTGATACCCACACACAATAGTTTTGATTCATTAGTCTCTTTGTCCGTGGATTTGATAATGATGCAGCCATGGTCGATCAATAAAAGAGTAAAACATACAACAAAGTCGAGGTCGATCAACGATCTCACAAACGACCTACTCATTCACATACTCTCTTTTCTTCCGATCAAGTATGCTTTCAGAACTACAGTTCTTTCCAAACAATGGTACCCACTGTTTTACTCGCTCGCAGTTATTCGCATCTGCGATAACGAAGTCTACACGAAAAAGGCTTGGGTTCACTTTCGTCGAATTGTGGACACAGTTATACTCTCCAAACACGCACTAGAACAAACTCTTAAAAAGTTTCATCTTGACTGCCAATCTAAACATTGGAGAGCTAATAGTTTTCGTTGTTTTGACACATGGTTAAAGCAGCAAAACGACGTGGGGTTGAGGATCTTTATCTATGCATGTTAGAAGTGACCTTGTCGCCTACCATTTTCGTGTGTGAAACACTTGCGGTTGATCTTCCTTCGCTTAAAACCCTTGATCTGTGTGTTGTTTGTTTTCAAAATAAGGATGATTTCATGAAGCATCTTTTCGGCTGTCCCAAATTGGAGGATTTGAAAACTTGAGGAATACTAGCAACACACCTTCTAACACACACTTTTCAACACACTCCTTTTGATTGGTTAAAATTCACATGGGTCCCACCAAAAATCATGTGAGTCCTATATACTTTTGGTTGGTCCCACTTGAATTTTAACCAATCAAGTGTGTTGAAAAGTGTGTGTTAGAAGGTGTATTGCTGGCATTTCTCTGAAAACTTTATATATCCAACTGGGTATCGGTGTTCCTGCGATAGAGAACTTTGAAAAACCCTTATTATCCAATCTCATCAAAGCTAATTTTCGTTTATTCGAAGTTCCTTTTAGAGCAGTTTATAATGTGAAGTTTCTAAATGTACTTGAGGTCTTATATATGATATGAAGCATCCATCCTCTTTTTTTATCATCAATATTACGTATGTTGTTTGATTTTTGTTTGTTTGTGATGTGCAGATGGGGCCTAATCTTACCAATGAAGAAAATACTTCATATTACAAAATCTTACCTCTATTTGAAAACTTGATTGAACTTCGGTTATCGTGGACTTCACGTGTTACTCATGACTGGAGTGAGGTACTGGAGATGCTCCAAAATTGTCCGAAACTTCAAACTCTTTCGATTAAAAAGGTTTGTTTATCATTCCTATGGATACTTATAATTTGATTTTTGTTTGTTCTCTCTTCTACTTAACTATTTTGACAAATCATATTTTGTCTGTGATTGACAGTGGTGGGGTTCAGTTGCAACTATCAATTCGAATGGGAAATACCGATATCATATTCCTGAATGTGTTTCATCTCATCTTACAACGTGTAATATTACAAATTTTCAAAACGTGGAAGCTGATTTTCAATTTGCAGCGTATATATTCATGAATGCGAGACTTTTAAACGATATGCTTTGCTAGATACTCAGATATATCTCTTGTCAATGGATCTCCGGTGCATGTAAGATTACATTGAGATCCTAAATGAGTACCCGGTGATTTCATTAGTTTCTGTATGATTCGATGGTTGGAACAATACATGCTTTGTCTCCTTTATACAAATCAATTGTCACCAAGTTCTAGAGTGCATTTGATAACTATGTAATCCACCTTTCCTTTGGATTCATCATTATTATTATTTTATAAGCATATATTTATCATCAGTACAATATTCAATCATCGGCAGCTGAAAGTTATACATATGTGAGAGGTTCCAAAGCTGCTTTGCAGTTGTTTGAGATGCCGTCTGGATTAGAGGTTAATTTCCATAAGAGTATTTGAATGTAGTACTTTGCAGTGGTTTGTTATAACTTATTCATCTGCTTATAATCCGTGAGGTTGAAAAGCTTATGTAGAAGATGAAAAAACCAGTAAAAGAGAACTCTAAATTTAAGTTTAAGTTGCTGGAATGATAGCTTTTGGAAAAATATAAAAAATTGAATTATCATTCATTTGTTATTTAGCCAAGATAGGATACTTTACCAGGTTATTGAATCAGAGTGTTATTTCATATAAATAATACTTATTTTGATTTCTATGTTATGCTTACCCTAGTCCAAGCATCACAAAAAGAAATCAGTAACTAATTAATGAAATGCAAAGAATCAAATCAATTCTGTGTGTTTTTGTGATTTCATCAAGAAAAATGTATACAAATTCACACAAAACTGTCACTCTTGTTAATCACTTCCACACTTTAGGAATATATACATTGAAACCTGAACTGAACGGGTATTTGAAGAGATCAGAAGCATAAAATAATTCCTCGAGTTACCACCGATCGATGAGTACAATCACGGCGTATTATAATAAGATGAAGGTTTCATGAAATATTTACTAGTTAAATGTATGCAATCAACTGAATTTTAATTTAACATAGTTTATAGTTATACAATCAAGTTTAGTAAGGAAGTGCAACAGTTACAATTATTTAAGCACGAGACTTTCAATTTCAAGTATTTCCTACTATTGAATAATTTTGAGGGATAATTGCTTTTAACCATGCAGTTTATTTCGGCATATGCCATACAAAGTCTAAAAACAAGTTATTTTTGTTGTTGTAAATTTGATCCTTGTAATTGAATGAATGAGTTGTACGTTATTTGCTTGAATGAATTGCATATATTGACATAGAGATTGCTAATCAACCACAAAGATTGTGCTTGTAAAGTATAGGTATTGAGAAGAAGAGGGAGGAGCATTATCTAAATTGTGAACTACTTGTGATATGAAATAAAGGAATGGTTTTATTTATTTATTGGAGTTTAGATATTTGTTAATCCTACCACTAAAGTTGAAGATGTATATTTTAATTGTGCTATATGCTTTTCATTTGTCGGTGTAATAATGTAAAGATAAATCATATTGCTATTAGAAAAATATGGTTCCGATGATTTTCTTGCATTTTTAAGTGTCTCTGCAAAGTCCTTTAGACTTTAGCGTTTTCTTGCATGTGTCGTCACACTGAACAGCTAGATGAAACTAATGCATTGTTGTATACAGAAGTTTCTTTTTGAGTTAACCACGACAATATCAATCAAGAGAATCACTTGTACCCCGTACTACATAAGACTTTCTTTTTGAATCAAAAATATTTTGACTTTTATATGAGAGACACTTTTTCCACCTCCCACATTTCTAAAAAATTTGCACATTTTTTTAGATGTTTTTATCTGCATGATGTATTTTTTCTAGAAGTATACTTCCAAACAACTTGGATATATACCTATAATCCAAAATGGAGCAAATCTAATATGGACCATTTTTTAGAAGTTTGCTTTTGCTAGATACATTTCCAAAATAAAATTGAATGAATTATTTGCTTGTTAAGAAAAAAAACATTGCTTGTGACTGCACTTTATTTTTCAATACGTTGCTATGGGATGAAATTGGACATCTTGATGTACAGAAAATATAAGTATAATCTACAAATTCAATGATATCCTGCCATCACTTATGTTAACAACAATTCTTAATCACAAAAAGTTTTGTTTGGTATATTAAACATGTCATCACAGTATCTAAAGAGATATTTCAAGATATAGTTTGGATATAGGTTTCATAATTTGGAGAATGCTTAAATATATATTTCTTGCAATTATGTAGTATCTGATATTTTTCTATAGTCTGGATATGGTTAACAGGTAAGTATAGAAGAATAAATAATTATTATTCATCATTATTGATTGAAAAGTTTTGTCTGGATACGTATACTAGCATGAAAAATTCAAGGAAATATTAGCATTTTTTATAAACTATTATAGCAGCTAAATCTGATAAACAGGAGAGAGGAGTGTGCAACACCTTCATAAAGTCTTGCAAAGCCCTCAATTTTTTTAATAAATGTTTGATTAAATATTTGCTTGTTAAATGTATACTGTTAAGATCATCACATAGGAGTTTTTTTTTTTTTTGGTTACAATATTCACATAGGAGAATTTAATGAACTATTATGAAAATCTGCATTAAAAACATTATTTATGGTTGCAATTAGTTATGTAATACATTGCTAATGGGTGAAATTGGATATCTTGATGTACAAAAAATATAAGTACAATCAAGTTTATATATAGTTATACAATCAAGTTTTGTACAAGGAAGTGAAACATTAACACGTATTTAAGTACTTCCACATCATTAAAAGTTTTTTATTCCATATCACGAGGGACTGTTCTATCTCCCAACATTTCGGAGAAAACGAACATATCATTAGAAGTATTTTTTTGGTGTACACATATCTTTAGAAGTTTACTTCCACATGATATATATATTTTCTCCAGTGTCTAAACAACACAAAATTTGGATATGTATATCCAAAGAGTGCTCCTAGTAATAACACTCATTTTAGTTGATATCTGCAGGGTTATATTGGACAGTTTAACTAATTGAAGTTCACTTTGTGGACTGAAGAGAAGTGCTTTGATGCTGCAACTATGAAAGCTTCAGGTGCACCAGTTGTAGCAGTCTTCACATTATTACCACAAAAGAATCTTGATATTGATGAAAACCAGCTTTTCTTGTTTCCCTTATATCCCATTTTACTCCTAATTGTGATGGTGCTCAATTTTATTAATTTAGATAATTCTGCTAATCGATGGATGTATTTGAAACTCGTTAGTTAACGTTTATACTTATATATATATATATATATATATATATATATATATATAAACATATATAGTTTCTTGTTGACAAAGATAATTTACTTGGACAACAAGTTTCTTTATTCAAAATGTTCACCTTATGCTATTGACTAAATTTATACTTTCTGACCACGAAACTGTATGCCACTTTCCGGGAATTTACCTTAAATGTATGCATATATGCTTTGATTTGATAGGCTCTTATATGCTCTTGATGCCAAACTATTGACCATAGTCAACTAATAGTAACAATAAAAATAGTGGTCCCCTTGATAGGAAGGGTACAAAAGGTTGGCCCACAATCTAAGTAAAAAATTAATTTTCTCTAAAACGAATAGATTTTAACTTGGTATCATCCATGTGCAATATGTGATAAGTAATCCCTTGAGTTTTAATTGTGGGATTGAAATGGACAGGAAACTCTCTAAAAATTTAACGTTATTGAATGTTCAAAATCGAGTTTGAAGTCAAAACTTTAAGGGTTAAATAAGTAAATGATCCTCATAAATATACCCATTTAATTTTAGTCCCTCTAAAATATTCTTTAGGTTTTTGGTCCCTCTAAAATTTTTCATTTATGTAATTAGTCCCTGCTTTACATTGAGTATTACACTAAGGACTAATTTCATAAATGAAAAATTTTAGAAGGATCAAAAACCTCAAGAATATTTTAGAGGGATTAAAATCAAATATTGATATATTTAAGGAGACTATTTACTATTTAACCCAAACTTTAATCAAGCAAAAAAGACATAATATTTAATTCAACGCATCATAGGAAGGGGTGTACATTTCAATTCAAGGTGTGATAATGTTTTCTGAAAAGGAGGTGTCATAATATTTAGTCAATAATAAAGAATTACGAAAAATTCTCGAGCAGTCGTACATGGATTTTCAATTAAATTGGAACGAAACTTGAGACTCAAGAATTAAACACGTCAAAGACTTGTCAAACACAAGCATTTGTTCTTCTTGACCCACCTGTTCCTTCTTCCTAGTTCATGCACACACCTTTTATATTTATTCTTTGATGTGATTCACATCGAAAGTTCATCTTATTAACTCACTCATCACTCAAACTCAAACTCACATGCATATCAACACTTGTATGTTATTTTAGCTTCCTTTTGCTCACAGATAATCAGACACAAATCACTCATCACTCAAACTTACTTGCATGTCAACACTTGTATGTGATTCCATATGCTTTGCTTTAAATGATGAATTTCATCTATGTACTTAGTTTATACCAAAGTTCTAAATTGTACCCGCACTCATACACGTTTAAATTTGCGGGTAAGAGAAATGATAACAACACTTTTTTAAACACTCTCTCTCTAACATCCACTCTTTTATTGGATGAAATCATTGGATGTCCAACTACTTTATGTGGATTTTCATTTCCAAAATATAAACTCACATTAATTTAAATCATTAAAAGAATGAATGTTAGAGAGACCGTTCAAAATAAAGTGTTGTTATCACTACTTTTACAGGTAATTATTCAAATGTGGGTACTTACCCGTCCATTGTGAATATTTATATTTGGTGTTTCTTTTTTCTGGATTACACCGTTTTCTTATTTTACCACAATATTATTTTTATATCCTGAAATGAGAAAAGAACCCTTAATTCCATGTCATTGTAACTTTCATTCTAGCAATTAAGTAGCTAGTATGAAAGTTTGAAATTCTTTTTATTAAATGTTTTCTATATTAAAGCTCTTAAATGCAAGGCGTGACCTAAGTCCTAACTAACTACTGCTCACTGCTCAAGTCAAAGATTATGCCATAAAAAATATAAGAATTGTTAAAAAACAATGGTTTTGAGATCCATGGCTTTTAATCTCAAAAATGTTGATAATTACATTTGTCAAGTCAAGTTGGAAAAAGAAACTGCTATCATCAAACTTTTGCTATCACTTTGCTTGTGATGTTAATCAAGGGGACCATTATACAAGTCCCAGTTTTACTCCTCCTATTATTTTTTTCTCCCACTTTGGTGTATCAATATCATTGTATCTTACAATGCAAACTAGTACTATAAATTTTTTGTGTTAGTACAAGTGACAATAAAAAACGGAACAGATTAGGATGCCACATCATCAAAGTCACTTTCAAGCTTCCACAATTGCAAATCCATTTAGGTTGGTCTGGTGGTAATGATCTGAAACCTGAGAGTATACTCCTCCTCAAAGTCACACGTTCGATTATTCTCGGTGCCAATTTAGGTGGGCTAATTTAGCATTATAAAAAAAAAACTTCCACAATTGCAGACCAATTGTACTATAGCTTAATTAATATTTCCGGCAGAAATTCAGCACTTAAGTTATGGCCATTAATGGCAAATTATTAAACTAGGTAGTAGTAGATTTTGTTAGATGCAAAATCCTATCAGGCCCACAGTAAAGTTGTTGGAACTTTGATTATCAGTGATCAAGTGTTTCACCAAATCTCTATGTTTATCTAGTTAACTCAAATGCTATAAAATAAAATTAGTGACAATGACATGTTAAACCCCCTACCTCCTTTAATTAATCACATATTGTACACAGAAACCAGTCTAATCAATTTAGAGTCAATTGATTATAATTGTTGGTGTGGTTTTGAAGCTTCTAAGTGAATGGAAGAATCGTTTGCCCCTTTATATTGTGTAGTGTCTATTATTATTTTGACATCCAGTAATCTTTACTATATTTATAGAAAAGGATAATTGATTATTAGTCATGGAGAATATAGAAGAAAGAGAAAATTGAATGTAATTCGTATTTAATTTCATGAAAATAAGCAAAAAAAATTCTTGGAAAATATGATTTAAAAAAAACAAGATTAAATAAATTAAAAGTTTGTTTTTTTTCCTTACATTTTGAGACAAATTCGATTTTTTCTTACTTTTTGAGACGGAGGGAGTATGTATTAAAGAATTGATCAAAGATTGTATAAAAGGAACATTTCTCTTTGACATATAAGTTATTACATTGACATAAGTAATACTATTTCAAAATACATGTCGCATTTGATGACTTTACACATATCAATACACAACTTTGACTGCTAATATATTTAATTGTCTATAGTAAAAAATTATAAAAATTTAATATTTTAAAAATATTTATCAAGACAAATCGAACAACATCTTGCATGCTAAAATTTGTATTTATATATCAGTTAAAAAAAACATGTCAAAGTAAGTTCTCTATGCTATATATAAATGGAATGGGGGATATTGTGCTAATTTTTCATTATTCCAATTATACCCTTAAACAAAAAAATTCTATAATAATGTTATATTGTTGTGTCATTAAAAAAGATAAGAATTTATATTATATTTGTTGTATTGTTTGTGTAACTGAAAAAGATAAATATGGGTTGTTGGATATGTTATAATATAAAAATCACAAGCATATACATACACTTTTAATCAAAATAAGGATTTCATAAAATCAAGTTATGATAATAATTTTAAAACGTTAGCACAGTAAAAAGAGCAGAATGACGGGCATATAAGTGTTCGTCTTTCCGCTAGATTTTTTTGTGAACTAAGAGCGAGGGAAGCATCTGGCGGAGAATTAAACACCCAACGAGGTTGTGATCACCCACAAGAAACCTCCATCCACTGTCCCTCACTCATCAAATATATTATTAATTATAAAAAAAAAAGAGAAAATATGTACAAGAGGAAGGACCAAACCAAAACCCTTAAACAAACAAAAAAAAACAAGAAGCTGAAGAAAAAAAACCGAACTACGGAAATCATTAGTGAGGAATAAGCAAAAGGTTTTCTTGAAATAGATTGTTTTTTTAATAATAAAAAAACAAGATTAAATAGATTAAAAGTTTGTCTTTTTTGCTTACATTTTGGATAAAGAAAGTTAGTTTTTTTTCCTTACATTTTGAGACGGAGAGAGTATGTCTTAAAGAATTGGTCAAAGATTGTATAAAGGGAATATTTGTCTTGGAAATATAAGTTTTTATATTGACATAAGTAATACTATTTGAAAAATCGGTGATTTTACACATGTCAATACACAATTTTGACTGCTAATATATTTAATTGTCTATATTATAAAATTATAAAAATTTAATAGTTTAAAAATATTTATCGAGACAAATCAAACAACATCTTGCATGCTAAAATTTGTATTTATATATTAGTTAAAAAATATGGTCAAAGTAAGTTGCCTATACTATATATTAATGGAATATTGTTGTGTCATTAAAAAAGATAAAAATTTATATTATATTTTTTTTTTAAGAAGGCAAAATAGAATTTATTAAAATTGTAATGAATCCTAAACAGGACAAGGAATGCTAGGTTAGGAGTCGTAAAGTAGCAACATACAAAGGATAGATGGGGAGCACCCAATTGTAAACCCATACACCCGTGCATCAAAGACAAAATCCAAAAAACCTACAAGAAACACCACCGAACAAAGGGATGTCTCCGAAATCAATAAAAGGAAACACCAAAAACAAAGCTGACACCAAAATCAAAGATAAACCTCCTCAAAGTTGTACCAAAACCCTCAAACATCATCACAAGCTGCCACAAAAACAACTTCCACCACCTACATTTCACTGCTTGCACATAACCCCCAAAAAGCAACGTCAAAAACCAACACAAGCACCAACATCCTTTGAAAAACAATCGGTAATAAAACCCCAAACAACACCATTAGCTCTCCGAAGCACCATCATCCAAAAACACACTTTTCAAAGAACCGCAAAAACCGACCAGTGATCTCATACCTCTTCGCTTAGCTCGAGTGATTGAATATCACAACTACTAAGTGATGGAATATCGTTGCTTACAAGGACAAAAGGCCTGACAGGGAGAAGAATGTGAAATCGCCTGCTCGCAAAAACCCCTATAACATTATACAAAAAGAAAATAGCTTCTCAAAATTACAGCCACAAAACGCCCTACGGCCGAAACGACACAGATGCCCAATACTCCCAAACACCTCCACCAAAGCATACCTTCGTGTATATAGAAACCCTTATAACAACACATGTGTTACTCTTCCCACAACTGAATGCAACCAAACGACGACAAAACCAATCAAGAAACAACCCAAACAATTGAGGTGTCATACACCTAAGACCAAACAATCCATAAACTGAAATTGAACATCAACCACCATAAAACACTCAATAGAAGCCACTGAACGACAACCAGACAGCGACGAAACCACCGAAACCTAGAATCATAAATATAAAACAAACCAAACAAAATCATCACCAGGAGCACAGACGCACATGTTGTAACACCCTATTTTCTTATTTAATTATTTTTGGTTGAGTTTAGAGTCTTTTATATGACTTATGTGATTTATGTTGATTTATGACGTGTTGTGATGTTTTAATATTTTATTAAGTGGCTTTATATTATTATTTAGTAGAATATGTTGGAA
>Ga0228711_1005187_pt1 | contig 19887 bp, 7 predicted proteins | sample MedpolnodulmetaG_2_FD_177996 | JGI IMG/M metagenome (GOLD analysis project Ga0228711, IMG submission 177996) | Root nodule microbial communities from Medicago polymorpha collected in Santa Monica, California, United States - brown nodules | ecosystem: Host-associated > Plants > Roots > Nodule... | reverse complement strand
AAATTAAGATTTATGTTTATTGTTTCAGGTTGGCACACATACTTTTGGGTTGCTTTCATTCCTGTCATTGTAAGTGTCTTCATAATTTCTTGTGAATTAAGTATTTGTCTTGCTAAATAGACCAGGTCGGACCATGCTTTAAATAGAACAGGTCATAGATTTTTATCGAACGACCTGAACTAGTCTAATCTGTGCATGCATATAAATGTAAATTTTCTCCACATTCAAGTTGATGTATTTCTCTTCCAATTGTTTGTTATCAAGCCTTTTATCTTCTTTTTATTTTTCCTTCTTATTGTTTGCATTCTTCAGCTACTACTTGCTGTGGGAACAAAGCTTGAACATGTAATAATTCAATTAGCACATGAAGTAGCTGAGAAGCATTCAGCCATACAAGGCGAATTAGTTGTTCAACCATCAGATGATCACTTCTGGTTTCATCGTCCTCGCATCGTCCTCTTCTTGATTCACTTGATCCTTTTCCAAAATTCTTTTGAGATAGCATTCTTTTTCTGGATACTGGTAAACATATTAGCCTCAAACTCAATTTATGACATTCTTTGATATGCTTTATTTTCCTCATTTTTTTTTTCTTTCTCTTTATTATTTTAATGATTATTATAACCTTACAAGATCATGTGTATATATCTCAGGTAACATTTGGCTTTAGTTCATGTATGATGGGAAAACTTCATTACATTATTCCAAGGCTTGTTATTGGGTAACAACACTATACTTTATATATACATTGTGCTTTTTGAATCTCAATTTTTCTACTCTTTATTCTTTTTTTGCTCACGCCTTTTATATTTAATTAATGTTGTAGGTTATTGATTCAGGTCATATGTAGTTATAGTACCCTACCACTATATGCAATTGTCACACAGGTGAGTTTGAGTTGTTTTCCAAACTCAAATAACTACACTTTTGATCTCAATTTTTATTGATTCATGATTTTTGTCAATCCATTTCTCAATATGAAAATATAGTATCTCAATTTATAATTTTAAAAATATTTCCCACTACTACTTTGAGCTTATTTTTGTTGAATAATGTACCATCTTACCACTTTCTTTTTGAATTGTCAACTCATTATTCAACTTAAGATATCGATGAAAATAAGTTTCAAATTCAATGGTGATGAAATTTTTTGAAATTTCAAAACTTGAGAGTGTAATTGAGATTTAGAAATGGAATAACTGAATTAGTAATGCTAGCGGCACTCATTTTAACATACTCTTTCTAACACTCTTATTTGGTAAAATACATATAGATCTCACCACTTTTATGTGGGACACTTTCTTAAAGTGGATGTATTTTATCTGATAAAAGAGTAAGTATTAAAAAGAGTGTGTTAAAATGAATGTTGCCAACATTACTCTTAACTAAAATAATGAATGGCAAAAATAGATGAATCAAAAGTGTATTTGAGTTTAAAAGAAAAAATTAATACAAAAAATTGTTTTCACAAACCAAATAGATTTTAATTTTATGAAATTTAAAATGAGTCCTTTTGCCATTGACATTGATCATTTTTTACACAATGTAGATGGGAACTCACTATAAGAATGCCATATTTGATGAGCAAATACAAACCCGCCTTCTTGGTTGGGCACAAAAGGCAAAGAAGAAAGGTTTAAGAGGTAATAATAACCAACCTGGTGAAGGAAGTACTCATAATGGTGCAAGCAGTAACATTCAATTAGGATCTGTGTTTAGAAGGGCACCTGCTCCAGAAGACAACACCGTTGTCCCTAGAGATCAACAGTCTGTATGAACATGTAACATTTTATTTATAATTAAAATATATTATATATGAGTTATTTTACTTTGGAATTAAAGGCGCAATGACATATTATATGTATACATGCAATTTAGATGGTAGAAGACTCGAGTGATATTTGATATGTTGAAATACGAGTTCAAACTTCCGATGTTTATTTTCTTTGCATTTAGTACGTGTAAGTTTCACTCATTTATTCTATGATACTAATGCATTTTTATCCCTCTTTTTCTTCCAAAAATTATCTTCTAATTTCATGTTTTTAAAACCTCCCATTTTTATGACGTGACACTTATGTGAAACGACTAAGATGACTACAAATAAATCCATGTTATTATTTTGGGTTAAATATGGTTTTGGTTCCTATAAATATACAAACTTTTCGTTTTAGTCCCTCTAAAATTTTCCTTCAATTTTTAGTCCCTATAAAATTTTCAATCCTACTTTTGGTCCCTATTTTTAAGTTAATTTTTGTATTTTTTTTAATGAAATTGTGCAGAAATGTGTAGAATATTGTAAAAAAGATTGTCAAAAAAAATTAGAATTTTTTAACAAAACATAAATTAAATATGACTTTTTAACCATCAAAAATATAAAAATTCATATTAAATTTGTATTTTATTAAAAAATTCTAATTTTTTTTGGAAAGATTCTTATAATATTATGAATTTTTCTGCAAAATTTTATTCAAAAATATGAATTCTACATATAATTTTACTTTAAAGGAGGGACCAAAAGTGAAGATAATTTTTTTTATGGACTAAAAGTTGAAGAAATTTTTTAGAGGGACTAAAACGAAAAGTTGACATATTTATAGAGACCAAAAACATATTTAACCCTTTTATTTTTTTAATTAAACTATTTGAGTTTAATTGATAAATTATATATTTAATTTAATGCTTTCCTAAAAAAAATATATATTTAATTTGATGCTAGTAAAATCTATTTTTAAAAAAAAAAAAAAAAAAACTGAAATTAACAAAGGAACCCTAGAAATTGGGATTCATGTTGTTCTTACTTCAAGTTCAACCAACACACGGATCAACTTTTCTATCACTTCCCAATAACTGTTTATATTTTCATCTCCCAATTAATTGATAATTTTACTATCAAAATATTTAACAATTCCCCTACCAATGTCGAACCAATTCAATTGTCACTCAAATAATTTGCCGTCAAAGCACAATCTCCTAAGTTGTCCAATGAAACCAATTTTGAAGCTTCTTTTTCATGGCTTTAACTATTTGATGCAGCTGTATACTTGTAGCATTGTGCATGGTGGTGAAAGATGCCATTATTGTTGGGATGCTACTTTGTGAGTGAATGAATGAAGAATGTGTTTTTCTACTTTGGAATCCAATTTCAATGAGGATAAAAAGGAAAAGAGGTAACGTGCAACTCTAATGATTGCATGAACTCCATTGCTCACATAAGTTAGTTTTAAATACTATCTCGAGGTCTATAACAACGTAACTCATGGTAATGAAACCTTAACTACACCTTTTTGTTTTGATGAGTTTAAGGAAGCAATGTTCTCAATGCAAGCTGATAAATGTCTAGACCCGGATAGTTTTAATTTAGGATTTTACCAACATTTCCGAAATATATGTGGTCAAGAAATTTATGCAACAAGTTGTCTATGGTTAGAATCCGGGTCCCTTCTAATATGAATACAAAAACATTGCCTTAATTCCTAATGGTGACAACCAAACTTCTACGAAGGATTGGAGACTTATTGCTCTATGTAATGTGTTGTACAATGTGATTGTTAAAGTTCTTGCTAATAAACTGAAGGGTGTGGTTGACAAATGTATCTCTCACTACCAATTAATCAGCTTTTATATCTAGAAAATCCATTCTAGACAATATTATGGAAGTCATAGAAATCGTTCATTACATGAAATCTAAGATTAGCGGCAAATCAGGAGATGTAGATAATGTTGTGTGTGTAAAACAATCGACTACTTAATTCTTGTTTAAGGTAGCAAAGTGGGTTCTATTATACTGAGCGAAGGATTGCGTCAGAGGAACCCTTTATCACCCTATATGTTTATTATTTGTGCTGAATGTTTGTAAGCACTTATTAACGGAGATAAATTTGTAGAAACGATCATTTTTTATAGAATTTTTTTTTATAATTTTCTAAATATATATGAAAAAAGCATTTAAAAATACATGTTGACTTATGGACTAAAACCACATACATGAAAATTTTATAAGGATGCAAAAGTGTCATTTTATAAGGAAGCTAGTGTTGTTCAAATCACACACATTGTATAACACTAATTTGTTAATGTTAATAAGTTGGTTAGAGAAAGTTATGTGTTGGATTACAACTTACCTTGAGGTGTTTTTTTTTTTTTTGGTAGATAGACGAGATGACAAAGTCATCATTATAATTTACCGCCGAACTTTGGTCATGACGTGTGACCTAACAATTTCAACATTTTTCCCAATTGAGTTAAGACTTATGGAACACCTTGAGGTATGTTTTATTGTGCTCCATTAATTTTACAACTTTGCTCGAAATTATGTGTTTGAATATGTGAATGATGAAATCCATTTCATTTAATACGACCGTCATTCTATATTTTTTATTCCCCTCAAATTGGGAGGGTATGCAATTCAGGGAAACTACTTCATTCAATTACTACCATTTTTATCCCTATTTTATCGGTTCATCATTTTATCACATTTCCTACTCCTTCTCCTTCATGTTCTATTTTATGCATTTTGTTGTCTACCAATCTTCTTTGTTTATATCATTTTAACCAATTTATCATATTTTATTTTATCCTATCTTGCGGCTTCAAATGTTATCAATCATACGATGTGAAACAAAGGAATATGGTTTATCCCTTTCCCAACATGTTGATATTAGTCATAATATGTGCTTCAATTTTCATTTTTTTTGTTGCTGCTAGCACTTGGAATATAATATATTTACCTCTATTGAATTCAAGCCTAGTGTATTAAACTATGGACAAACTATATGATTTTTCATATCAAATATTAGCATATCAAATTCTTGTTTGAAGAAGAAAATGTTTATACTTTAATTGAGTAGACATATTGAATTAATGTCTTAAAGGTGATTTGTCTGATTGAATTACATAGAAAATCAAACATATTAATGTTTTTTTTAAATAAATAGTAAAAATGAAATAAAAGAATTATAACTTCATCATAAAATATTCAAATTAAAATTTCTATTTTATTCAACCTTATTCCACTCGATTCTAATATGCTTCCGCTCTGCTCCATTTCGTCCAAATAAAGCTAAATATTATTCGATTGATCTAAAGAGTAGTGTTAGGAACATTCTCTTTTGAACACTTTCTTTAATAATGACTTTCTAATTTGATGAAATTCATGTGGGTATCACCACTTTACGTTAGATCTATTTTCAAGATGTGGACTTCACATTAATTTCATCTAATAAAAAAGTACGTGTTAAAGAGAGTGTTGCTAGCACTCTTGGTCGAAATCCAAACGAAGCTAAATATATATAGGGATAAATAAGTAAACAACCATTTGATAGAAATTTACTGTTCCAACAACTTTGGTAAAAAAACAGTTGATGTAATAAATTGAGGAAAATTACCGCTGACACATTTGGTTAGGCTGAAAAACACATGTAAAATACCAATTTACCCTTCGGCAGTTAAGTATCGAGGAAAATGGAACCGGCTGCAGTTTACTACTGAAGAAAACTTCGGCAGTTAACTACCGCCAGTTCCATCGGCAGTTAACTGCCGATTCGTCCTGATGCTATTGCAGAGGTAGAAGCTTCAGCTTCTGATCCTGTAATGTGTTAAAAACACAAACATAATGTCATCAATTTCATAAACATTGGCGCATAATGTGTTCGAATGGCAAAACAAAATTGGCTCAATTTCACAAACATTAATTAAACGAACAAACCAATGAACCAATGTCATCAAAATGCAAACAACATAATGCCATCAAAATACAAACATACAAACATAATGTCATTAAAATACAAAAAGTAAAAAACAAGTCCTAATCCTACTGTTGGTCCTGGTCCTGTTGATGCTGCTGTTGCCGCCTCCTCGGCCTCTAGCCTCGCCTCCTGCTCAATATCGGCGCGATCTTCTCCCTAACATGGCTCATGGCCTGAAACCATTGCTCAGGGCTCATGACCTCTGCATGGCCCATCTGTGCATCATCTTATACAACAACGCCACCAACCATGTCATAGGTATCAGGCGAGCTTCTCGCCTCGTACTGCTCCCACTGCTCTGCAATGATATGCTCTTCATTTGCTGGCTTCGGAAGATCTCCTGAAAGAGGTGGCAAAATTCGAGGGTGAGACACTGTAGTGTACCATAACACATAGCCTTCCCTCATACGTCATGTCTGCTCTCCTGCCGGCTCACCCCAATCAGGCTCCTTAAGCGTGCAAGTGTTGAAGTCAACGAATGACTGCACAATCTGAGGTGGTCGCAACTCTACAACATTCGTCGGAGGTCTAGGGATGGTCTAGATGTATCCGTATTGCCGTAAAACCCTCTCGGGCAAGTGCCGGTACACCCTACGAACTTCGCACATAATCCAACCTGAATACTAGAAAACCTCCTCAAAACCCTGGATCTCCTTATGCTCTTCGTACGACCTCCAACATACGTCATCAAACTGAATACAATCAAGCAATGAGCGATACGTCACCCCCTTTCCATGACCATTATGTAACTTCCACCTCGCCACAACCAGATAGTTTTCAATATAGTCAGTGTTTGGATCAACACTGAAAAAGTCAGGAAAATGCGCCAAAAACCATGCCTGCATAAACCAAACAAATCACATTTATAAATTATTACGCACGAAAAATATAACAAAAAAATAAAAGTTAAGGTTCACATTTATAAGTTTCTTACAGTGAGCAATGTCACGCTTCCCCTAAGAGCTCTGTCTCCATGCAAACAGGCCTCAGCTAACTTGCCGTATAGGTATGTGAGTGTCATTCCTCCCCAGGAATAATTACGCATCCTCGCGTAGCCGTCCTCTATGGTCGTCAGATAGACCAACTCGATGCGTTTGTTGCTTCTATCACCAAATAACAAGCATCCTACAAGATATAGAAGATAACACTTCACACAAAATGTCCTAACCCTCTCCAGCTCCTCTGGATCCCCTGGATCCGCCAATCTGTTAGCCCTATTAAGGTACCTCGTATATAACTCCCTCAGCTTCGGATAACTAATGTACCCACCATATTCTTTAGCGCAAATTTTATGTGCCACCGCATGCGACACACCTAAGTGCCTCACCAGTAGTGCCACTCCGTCATCTCTCAACATCTTCTTCCCATGGCTCAACATCCGCCCTTCAATCTGAAGATGCATAAGAAATACGACATCATCCAAAGTCACTGTCATCTCCCCCAAGACCATGTGAAAACTGCTGGTCTCGGGATGCTACTTCTCGCATAATGTCATCAACAAAGCATGAGGTACAGTGGCGTAGCCCAGGTAAACCAAATCATGTAACCTGCTCTCCTTAAGCGAACCCCAAAACCAATTTTGATTATCGTTTGGACGCCGGAGACTCAAAATCTTAGCCCCATAATTAATCGGTTTTACAACACGCACCTTACGAACCTGAAATAATAGAAAAATAAACATAGTTTTAACAATGTGTTAGATTAAACTGAACAAAATAAAAGTTAACACATGGAAAAATAAAAATCACAAATTTAAATTGTCAGACGTATTTTTAATTTAAGACGTAATGTAAACCTTAAAAAAACACATAACAAAATAATTTAAATCATAATTAAACATAAAGAAAATAGTAAAAGTTGAAATAAAGAAAATATAAAGAAAATAATTAAACATAAAGAAAAGAATTAAACAAAAACACATATAAAAGTTGATATAATAATTAAACAAACACACATATAGAAAAAATTAAAACATTAATTTGTGTTGCATATGATAATTTTAGACAATTAAAAATAACACTTACGTTATCTGAATTATATCAAAGCTGCAATGCCACATGGTTGGCATAAGAGTGCAACAGAGATATATTTTCCGGTCCTCCAGGAAAGGGAGGCTCCAAAGGTAACACCGCTGGGGCAGCCGCTGCTGCAATGTCATCATGGTCTGGTATATGTTGCTGCTCTGGTTTATGTTTGCTTATCTTGATGCACCAAGATACTATTAAAATCAATATGCAGGTCTTTTAAATAAAATTTGCACACGGGGCATCCTACTCACTTAAGTGAGATGCCATGTGTGCTTTGACTGCGTCAAAAGTGCAAAAGGGGTAAACTTAGGGGGCTGATTTGTTATTGTTTTTTTATAGGGGGCCAAAATTGTAAGTTCGTGATACTTATGAGCCAAAACTAAGCCTTTTTAATACTACAGACTAATTTGCTATTTTGTAAATTTGAGGGATTAAATTGTTCAAATCTTCAATTTTGGGATACTGAAATATTGATTTACCCGTTTATAATCCCTATAAAATTACAACTTTTAAGTTTAGTCTATATAAAATTTTAGTTTTTACTATTCATTTTTAGTTCCCCTTTTGTAAACAATAGTACTTTTAAGTTTTAACCTTTACTGGGCTAAAAACAATCTGTTTATGTACATTTTGAAGACTAAAATAGACAAAATTTATAGGAACTAAGCTGATATTTATAAAGACTAATAATATATTATGTTTAACTTCTATTATTAATCTACATAGTTGAGATTTGTCTTGAAAATATATATTTTGATGCACCTGGACTTGGAAGATCACGATGCAATAGATGCTGTCTTGTATCAGCAGTGGATAGAACACATCGACATCAAGGTCAAAGGCCAGGTTCGCCCATTCCTTCTATTTTTTAGGGTTTTGGGTTTAATGTTGTTTTTTGTTTTTGAGGTGACTTTGATTTTTTTATTGGTAACCATTTTTATATGTGCAAAGTATCTACCGACATTATCGATATCTAATTTTTTATCAAAAAATGTGAATGTGGTTGGCGACCTTTAACGGTGCTCTTTTTGTCTATCCATGTTATTTCGTCCACAACGCTCAAATTTCTTTTGGTTTTTGATCCTCGGGTTTCCAGAAGAGGGGGAACATGGTAATCCGAAATTTGACCATAGATAAGTTAAGTCTGACCAGGATTGTACTATCTAGGATTCGAACTTGGGTTCTCTCAAACGATTCATCCTTAACCGGAGCTTCTTAACCACTTAAACCCAACCACATGGTTCATAACTCTCAAATTTGAGTACTTACCTTAAGAGAATTGAATCCAAATCCACGACCTAGTTAATGTTGGTTGAAGAGGTTCTGTTTAAGGTTTATTTTGAATTTGTATTCATGGGTTTGGATAAAATTTGAAAATTAGATTGTATCCCTTTAAAAATAAAATAAATAATGATGTTTTTCATGAATTTATTTTTTTTACTTCGCAAAGACTTCATTTTATTCTAGGGCTTGACACTTTCTTTCTATTTCATAATGATAGTGACTTTATTTTACATCATCATGAAAAGTGGAATCCAACTATACTTACCCTCTAGAATGATCTACAAGTTTTTGTCATTGGCATTTTTCTATTTCTGTTTCCATGTCTTTCTTTCTTTTTTTAATGAAATGTAAACTTGTGCCATAGACTGTGTTTATACAAACATCAAATTATTTTATGTTTTGGGATCAATGGACTAATTTAGGTATGAATGAGTTTCAAAATGTTGTTTTCTTTGTTCATGCTATTTTCATTTTCTGTAATTTGGTTACTATGAATTGTTCAATTATACGTTGTTTAAAGCAACAATTTTAGTTCCCTCTCTGAATGTTGGTTTTATGAAAGGGGAAAACAATTTTATCTGATTTTGAATTTTCCATCCAGATTTTACTGTTATTAAGTAGCCAATGAAAGTGTAGTTGATAGAATTTATCATTAGTGAAAGTTAAATAATTTAAATTTAAATTCTTGACATGGTTATAGTTTATAGCCTTATTAGTATTACATACAAGTCACTATCATAGCTTTTGAAACCTGAATTTTAACATGAGATGTAGTACACTAATTTGGAAATTTTGGATATGTAGGATGGGTTTCAAGCTGGCTACGAGATCCGAAGAAGCTCTGCATTGAAAAAGCTTATGGATCAATATTGTTATAAATATTGTTTGGATGTTAATGGAGTTGGTTTTTTGTTCAAAGGTTATCTCGTCCAACCAGAGCAGACTCCTTTTGAGGTTTGTGTTGCCAACATCTCTTCATTTTCATTTAAATATTAGCTATATTCTTATAATAATTAATGATTGTCTCATTGTCATAATTCTTGGTTTTCTTCTCCAAATTATATTTGCTGCAGCTGGGAATTGAGGATGGCGATGAAATGCTTGCCATGCTGCATTTGAGAACAGGACATGGTAGGTGTTTATGATGAAATGCTTCCCATGCTTCATTGTAGAAGGGATTAGTTTTATTTTAGGATATGCTAATTAATGCATAAAAATTAAAATTACGGACTATCAGATTTCTATATGCATTATTTATGGATTATCAGATTTCTAGTAGTAGTATTGTGCAGTCGTTGTAGCTGGACTTTGCACTTCCTTATTTATCTTTAGTTGATAGTATAGATTAAGGATGGATTATCATATTTATATATGCATTACAATTTATGTCTTGACTTGGCTCCATGTCATGAGGGTGGATGTTGGGCTCATGTCCTCAAAAGTTAAGGAAATGAATGTTGGTTGAATTGTGATTTTAGTTTTGATGATTTCCAAAAGTTGATTTCGTGAAAAGAAAGAAACTATTGCTGATAAAGCATTGGTTCCATATTATGGGTGATCTCTTGATTATAGAAGTTTATATCAGTCCTTAATTATCCTTGTTCGGAAAATCTTTGAACAAAATCATCTAAGCTAGCCTGTACAGCCTATTGTCTCTACTTCAATCACCAACTAGAGCTTAAAAATGTACTATGCTCAAGTCAACTATATATACGTGTGGATTTTTTTTAGCAAAAAACATTGTGTAATAAATTATTAAAATGTTGAAGAGTTTATTGGTAAGGTTTACAGTAATTATTTCACTGTTCAGAGAAATGTGTGTGTATAGGTATTCTCGATTTTGTTAAATTGATAATGTGTACGATAATTATTGTTAGTTCAGTTCGAAAAAATAGTTAGATGTGAAACAATCAAGAACGAAGAGAGAATGAAATAGATGAACGTGTAGAATTTTATTATGATCAATGTAACAAAGTAGTTACATAATGACCCTTTACATAGTTCCTATTCTTTCTAATCATAGTCAAGTAAGTAACTAACAATTCTGTTTGACAATTGTCAACTTGTTTTCGAAGAAAATTTAATTTAATTGTTTCAATGTGTTTGCGTCTTTTATATGAAACTGGATTTTTAGCTAGGTTTATTGTTGATTTCTTGTTGTTATCAGTAAACTTCATTGGCTTGCTAACTTTAATTTTTATTTCCATCAGCACTGAACCATACAGCGTCTATTAGTGTTATTTGAATTCATCGGAGAATTGAAGACGCCGTCGACTGTTCATGGAAGATACCAGCAGTCACATGATCACGTTTGTCGTCAACGGCACGGTTCGTTCATTCCTTCCTTATCTATGGTCTTAAATAAATAAATAGTATAAATTATTTTGTTATTAACTTTACAAGAGAGTACTTGGAGATATTTACTAATATTTTGATTTGATTTTTGTTGAACGGTGTTGTATTGTAGGATGGGATTCTAGTTAAATTTATGAGTATGATAGAGAGAAATACTCAAATGGAAGGAATCATGATTCCTTACTGCGGTCTACACTCTTGGTTTCAACTCAATGGCTTTTCTTTTAAAGGCCGTCGTATTTGGCCACACCAAACTCCATCCGAGGTTTGTCTTTCCCTAATCTCTTCCTTAAATTGTTCCTTTCTATACTAGTGTTTATTGTTAGGATTAAATTGTATTAGATACTTTTTTTGAGTTAACTCTCTAGTTTCTAAGGGAAGAGAACATGGTAACACGAAGTTCAGTTGTGAGGTGAGTATTGCATGATCAAGAATTATTCAATTATGGTATCAAACTTGAACTCTCTTGAAAACTCAGTTGTTTGGTTTATCCCCCTATATACTATTCAAGTCAATATTTCAATGGTTGTTTATTAAAGAGATGTTTTAAATAAAATAGACTCTTGTGACAAGTGTGAGTTAGAATCTTGTATTTTTTTTTTAAAAGTGAAGGTTACCCATTTTATATTTGAATAACTTTTTATATTTCTTTGTCTTTATTTATTTGAGCAAATGGCATAACTTGCCTCTGAATTTCATAAGTATGGATTTTTATTACACTTAACCCAGTGGATATTGTAATCCATCAAATTTGTACACCAATTTGAATAACTTATACCATTTTCACATCTTTTTCGGCCTAGTAACCATCCATCCCCACAATAATATAATAGAGAAATATTATGTTGACAATGTTTTGGGTATCCAACATTATGTATTTATACCGTATAAGTATTATATCATTTTTTAATTAGTTATTTCTCTTTCATAGTTACATTAATAGCTATAAGTTGCGTATTCTTATATGGATTGTTAAATAGTTGTTATTTTTTAATGTTCAAATAACATTGCTCAAATATACAAGTTTTTAAAGATTCCATAATACTACCTTCAAGACTTGTGTGATCTCATCATCTACTTGCTGATACTTATATCACACTATCTAACGTATGATCAAATCTTGCGTTTAACCAAGCTAGCTCTGCTGGAAGGAAATTGACTAAAACGAGTGGTAAACTTATTTTTGTTCTCTTGCTACTTTTCACTAAATTATCATTAAAATGGTATATCATATATCATATTCATTGGAATCCCTATATAATTGCCCTGCGTTCACTGTGGATGCATTGAAATAACACCATACATACAAGGTTACACCAATTAGAAAGGAATCATTCGTAAATTCTTTTTTGAAGGAATCAATCGTAAATTCTAATTAACTTGGAATAGCTTTCATCTTATTTATCAATTGTGGGTTGGTCTAGCAGAATGAGATAGAATTTAATGACGTGATAAATTATTTCAAATCTCGATTAAAAGAAGTAATTTTAATTAGTATTAAATATTATCTCAAATATGATTAGATATAATGAAGTGAACCTATAAAAAAACTCTCATATATTAATGGTATTGCAAGAAGCTTGGTTGTGTAATCAAACAAGAGTACTCTACATTGAACCACATAAATACTTTTACTCCCTCCCACTTTAAAGTAGACAAGATATTTATAGTTCATTATTTATATCTACCAACCAAAGAGTACTTTTCATTATTATCATTTCCTACTTTTTCTTTACACATGCTGTAACTTTTTAATGCAATGTGTAGATATGCAACAACTCACAGCGACGACTTGAGCTCTTTCAAGTCAAGTTTAACACATCATTATTATTTTTATGATTTTTTTACTTTTGCTGAGGATAATAATTGTTGTATATATGTGTATATACTACTTTTCCTAAATTCACATCTCACAATCACAGCCACAGCCACTCTCAAACTCTGCAAACTTCTCAATCTTCTAACTGCGTTGTGTGAAGGATGGCTGAACAAATTCCATTCGGTGTTGCTACAAGTCTCTTTAACAGGTGGGTGACACTTTATTTTCAACACTTTATCTATTTATTTTTTGTGTAAGTTAAAAGAGTTTAACCAACCAATATATATCATACAAGCTTGTTTACTGAATATTTTCTCTTCGTAGGTTGGCTTCTGCAGCCTTTCGTGAATTTGGACGAATTTATGGTGTGAAGGATGAATTGGAAAGACTTAGGAACACTGTTGAATCCATCAACGCTGTCCTCCTTGATGCTGAAGACAAACAGGAGCAAAGTCATGCTGTACAAAACTGGGTTAGAAGGCTCAAAGATGTGCTTCTTCCTGCTGATGATTTGATAGATGAGTTTCTTATTGAAGATATGATACACAAAAGGGATAAAGCTGATAAGAACAAAGTGACACAGGTATTTCATTCCTTATCTCTAAGCAGAGCTGCTTTTCGCCGTAAAATGGCTCATGAGATTGGAAAAATTCAAAAAAGTTTTAATGATGTTGTGAAAGATATGTCTGTGTTGAATCTTAACTCCAATGTTGTGGTTGAGAAAACTAATGATGTAAGGAGGGAAACTAGTTCTTTTGTGTTAGAATCTGAAATCATTGGAAGAGAAGATGATAAAAAGAAGATTATAAGCTTGTTGAGGCAATCCCATGAAAACCAAAATGTCTCCATGGTTGCTATTGTTGGTATTGGTGGTTTGGGAAAGACAACTCTTGCTCAACTGGTATACAATGATGGTGAAGTGCAAAATTTGTTTGAAAAGAGTATGTGGGTATGTGTCTCGGATAACTTTGATGTCAAAACTATTCTAAAGAACATGGTTGCGTTATTAACCAAAGACAGTGTTGTAGATAAAACATTAGAAGAGTTGCAAAATATGCTTCAAGCCAATTTAGCCGGTAAGAGATACTTGTTACTTCTTGATGACGTTTGGAATGAGATTTTTGTCAAGTGGGATCAATTGAGGACTTATTTGATGTGTGGTGCTCAAGGCAGTAAGGTTGTAGTGACAACTCGTAGTAAAATTGTGGCACAAACAATGGGTGTAAGTGTCCACTATGTTTTGAGTGGTTTAACTCCAGAAGAATCTTGGGGTTTGTTAAAGAATATTACCTTTCCGGATGATGCCGTTGGATTGAACCAAACTTTTGAACCAATTGGAAAGAAGATAGCAGAAAAGTGCAAAGGAGTTCCATTAGCAATTAGATCACTGGGAGGCATATTACGAAGTAAAAGGGAAGAAAGGGAGTGGATCGATGTCTTACAAGGTGACTTTTGGAAATTGTGCGAGGATAAAGATAGCATCATGCCGGTCCTAAAATTGAGTTACCATAACCTGTCGCCTCAACAAAGGCAATGTTTTGCTTATTGCTCTTTATTTCCTCAGGATTGGGAATTTAAGAAGAAGGAGTTAATTCAAATGTGGATGGCACAAGGTTATCTTGGATGTTCAATTGAAGAGCAATGCATGGAAGATGTTGGTAATCAATTTGTAAATATTTTTTTGACGAATGCATTCTTCCATGATGCAAAATTGAATGACGACGGTGATGTAAATGGTTTTAAAATGCATGATTTATTGCACGATCTCGCAACACAAGTAGCTGGCAATGATTGTTGTTACTTGGATTCAAGTAAGGCAAAGAGATGTCTAGGAAGACCTGTGCATGTATCAGTGGCACATGATTCCTTTTGCATGTTGGAATCGTTGGATTCAAGTAGGTTACGGACTTTGATAGTTACGAGTTACAATGAATTGAATGAAGGGGAACTATCGGCTATTTCAAAATTCAAATGTTTACGCGTCTTGAAGATTGGGGTTTCTCATAGCAAGCTACCTGGTTTCATTGAAAAATTGAAGCATTTAAGGCATCTTACTTTATTGAAGTGTGATGGACTAGAAAGTGTTCTCAAATCTATCGACAGACTTGTTTGTTTAGAAACAATAAAATTGTTTTTGAATAAAAAAGTTGTACTTTCTACAAAAGTTGTTTCAAAATTAATCAATTTGAGACACCTTGAGATAGATAATGGGACCTTCAGAGCTGAGACTCTATCTGGATCTAGAAAATTGAGCATACAACAACACAAGGGTATGACTTTGTCCAATTGGCTTTCTCCACTCACAAATATAATTGAAATATCCCTTTATTATTGCGGAGGTTTCCAACATCTCCCACCATTGGAACGCCTTCCATTCCTCAAGTCACTAGACTTTTATATGCTTTTTGACTTGGAATACATATATTACGAAGAGCCTGTTCTTCATGAACCATTCTTCCCATCTTTGGAGAGGCTAAAGTTTAATAATTGTTCCAAGCTAAAGGGATGGAGGAGGATGGGAGATGATTTGAATGATATTAACTCTTCACATCATCTCTTGTTGCCTCACTTTCCTTGTCTTTCTATATTGAATATTTTGTATTGCAAGATGTTGACTTTCATGCCTACTTTTCCAAACATTAAGAAGAGATTATCATTGTCTAATTGTAGTGCGGAGATATTGGAAACAACACTAAATATAGCAGAGTCACAATCGATTGGATGTCTTCCTCTTTCCATGCTCAAATCCTTGGAAATTAGTAAAATCAATTTGGGTATGGAAAAAGCTCCGAAGGATTGGTTTAAACATCTGACTTCTCTTGAGAATCTTCTATTTCAAGATCTTTTAGATGAAAAATTTGAAGTAATTAAAAAGTGGTTTAAAGATGACCTCAACTGTCTTCCTTCCCTCCAAAAACTCACGTTTAAATATTGTCATTTCCAAAAGGCATTACCAGATTGGATATGCAACATCTCATCACTTCAGCATCTTACGGTGTTCAATTGCATACATTTGAAAGGTTTGCCTGAAGGAATGCCACGTCTTACCAACTTACATACCTTAGAAATCGATGCAAGCCCATACTTAATTGAGGAATGTCAGAGAGAAACAAGTGCAACCAGGCCTAAAATTGCTCACATCTCAAACATAATCTTAAAAAGTTATAATCCTTCGGAAATCTTCGAGTAGAAAGGTAACGACTATTATTTTTGGACTCTGTTGTTTAGTTTTTTTTTCTTTTTCTGGAAAGTAAATTGCATTCAATTATTTTTTATTGAAACGCTTTTAAATTTTTTGATGTACTAATTTATATTAGGTTTTTTTTTTCCTTCGCGCATTGTTTGAATGAATATGGGTGGAACAGAAAAAATTTACTTTTGGCCAAAGAAAAGGAAAAGAATCATATTCATGCATCGCGACTAAAATACTTTTTAATATTTCTGAATTTCCATAGTTTTGTACATCATTTATTTAGGAACTTTGGTTGTTCATTCTTTGATAAAATTTTAAAAAGTGACTATAAATACTCTGATATGCTACGTAGATTTAAAAAGTGCAATATTGTTACTCTGATATGTACTATCAAAATCATTTAATGTGTGCTTTTGTTAATCTAGCTTGCTCAATAAGAGAAATGGACGACTGGAGAAGATTTGTGAAAATGGCTGCTCTAGATATTCAAGTTTTCGATTTTCTCAATGATTATTAGTTAATTTTCTTTTCTTGTTATTGCGTTATTTTGTACTTGTTCATAACTAAGAGACTGATTGATCAAGGGTCCTCTTTGTTAAGAGTTCTCTTTTCTTTGTTTTTACCGTTGTTTGTTCTGTACTCTTTTTTCCTGAAAAGGTTTTTAACGAGGCAGATTATAAATGTTCATTTGGTTATTTTGATTTGTGTTTTGGTCTAGTCCTCATAGTTATAATGTTATATAGACTACTGCAAATTATATATGATAGCCAAAAAGTGTCACCATAGTTACTGAAATGTTCGGTGACGATTGAGGAATGTGAACGGTTGTTCATGGTGCAAAATGTGGTAAAAGTGAAGTGTACATGATGTGGAATCACCCTTATATAAGCGCAGAATGCTAACAGATCCCGTGAAATGCGGCGCCATCTTAGAAGGCTGTTGGTGATTGATAGGCCACAAGTATACTGCTATATCAATGTAGTATAAAAGGTTTGTCGAATCCATATCTACCAATTACAATTGCCACTATATGTCGTTCCCATGTTTAGCTAAGGCTACCAAACATACCCTAAGCAAAAAATGAAAATAATAGGATTAATTCAGTTAATAGTGTAGATTATGGATGGATTATCAGATTTCTATATGCATTACTATTTATGTCTTGACTTGGCTCCATGAGGGTGGATGTTGGGCTCATGTCCTCAAAAGTTAAAGAAATGAATGTTGGTTGAATTGTGATTTTAGTTTTGATGATTTCCAAAAGTTGATTTCGTGAAAAGAAAGAAACTATTGCTGATAAAGCATTGGTTCCACATTAATGGTGACAGCCCTTCCATATTCCTTCCTGTTTTCATGTCAGTAAGTCACTATGTGTTTGTGTTTCTATATCGGTGTGAGAGTTCTAACACATTCACTTCCAACTCGATGGTGAGTGAACTCATGGCTTCTTCCACACAAGTATGGAGAGTTAGCTCAACGTTTCCTCTTCGTCTTCCTCACTTACCAATAGGTTAATGCCTCACACTTCCACTATCACTTTGTTTTTTGCGTTTTACAATCCAATGAAACATTGATGTCTAATAGTGAAGATAACCTTGGGAAATAAAGTTGAATTTCAGAGCCAAATCAAGTCCATCGTGAAAGCTGTAAATCACAGTTTCGGCTTAAATTTGATTTGTGTAATTGATTTTCATGGGTTGATTGAAACCAAACACAATTTTGTAATCAAACTCAGTTTGACCATTCCAAACGGACCGCAATAGCATGTTGACGCGGTATCAAACCAAACAAACACTAATTTTTTTATTTTTTTTTAAGAAAACTATGTTTTTTTGTGGCGTTACAAAGTAACAAATAAAAAATAAACGGAAAAATAAAACTAAACACTACATAAATAGTTCGTTTCTTAGAAGAATAGACTCTAAGCCATTGGAAGGCGATCCTAGTGAAATGAATAAGCAGAATGTGCGCCCTTCTTAGCTATAGTAACACAGAGGCATACACATGCAAATTTGCATTTGTCATATTGAGAATTTGTTCTACCGCTTCCAAACAATCACTCTAGCAAATGAAGTTTGTATAGCCGAGATCATAACAAGCTGCAATCTTAAGTTGAATAGCACGAAGTTCCGCCAAGACTGCATCAGCGCCACATAACAAAGTGAGTGAACCCCGCTATCTCGTTCCCATCATAGCCATAAACACTATATCTATTCGATGGCATATACTCCCTCCACCCCAGATTAACTGAGTCAAAAGCTCATTTCACACGTATTAAAAAAAATGTATAAATGAAGGAGAAAGAAAAATAGTTTTAAGTGCACTTGTTAAGTATTGGTGCATTCTCCACTATCATAAATGTAAAGTGGAATATATTGAATTGGGAATGATGAAAGTAGTATTAATTAGAGTTATAAATGGAAAAAAATAATTAATATTGTCTTGAGCTGTTTCCGTTCTGAAGCTAGTTTGTTTAGTATTTTGGCATATGTCTTTAGTGTAAGATGTTGTCTTGGGCATTATAGTGTCCTTATAGCATACGGCCATTTGGGTTTTGTGGAAGGCGAGGAATGAGAGAATTAATACTAAACAAATGAATGGACTTTGAATCCGAGGGATTGTATGTTGTGCTAGTTAAAGGTATGGGGGCGGGCAGGTCTTTTTGCGCATCTGTCATATAGCAGGGTGGCTGAATTTCAGCTGTTTGGTGTAGTGGTAGTGCTGCCACTTTGTTGGGGACAGGTTTGAGCAAGTCTATATAAGTGCTTATGAATAAACTATTTTCATAAGCTGTTCTGAAGAGCTTATGAAAATAAGCTGAAAACAGTTTATGGACATGTCATAAGTTGTTTTCATAAACTCTACAAAATAGCCTCACAAGTGTTTATGTCAGTAGAAATGCTCAAATAAACCAATCCAAAGTCCAAACAGGCTTTTAACTATCTCGATGTTGACAATGAAACATTTTGATTTGGCGCAGGTATTTGAAGAGTGGACCTGGGAATCTTGAAAAAGATGTAGAGAGGAGATTCAGCTATGCTTTGAGCAGAAGAAGACATTGAGAATGTTGTGCTTGGAGGACCATAAATAGCCATTTTGCCTTCTTTCAAAATATACAATGGTTTAATTCCTTGTTAGAAGTTATTTCATATATGAAATCATTGACTTTTCATGTCAAATTTCATTCTATTGAATGGACTAGAGAGAATGTTTTATGATGAGATAACTTCCATAGTTTTGTCGATAGTTGAAACTTAATAAGTTTCATGGTGTCTCCTTTGTTTTCCCTTAGCAACACTTATACTTTGTTTGGGGCTGAATCTTACATTTTGAAGTTATTATGTTAGTGACACTGAGATGCTTTCAGTAACAGCTGAGTTAAGAAATCTTTGATTAACATTTTGAAGTCATTGCTTCCTTCCATTACTGCAATGTGAGCCCTTTAGTTGAAGCTTACAAAAT
>Ga0228711_1005186_pt1 | contig 19888 bp, 19 predicted proteins | sample MedpolnodulmetaG_2_FD_177996 | JGI IMG/M metagenome (GOLD analysis project Ga0228711, IMG submission 177996) | Root nodule microbial communities from Medicago polymorpha collected in Santa Monica, California, United States - brown nodules | ecosystem: Host-associated > Plants > Roots > Nodule... | reverse complement strand
ACTCATTGATTATTGAAAATCATCCCAATAAAGCCATTATCAATAATTAGGGAAATTTTCCAATACACCCATAAATCATGGAGCCTTACCAATGCAATTCCCATATTCATAGCACTCAATCTCCTCTCTCACGTTATTTATTTGGGAATTGACCATTGAGATAATTATGATTAAGTTTTATTGTTGTTATGGATTTGTATGAGTACTGTTTTGAAGCTTTTTAAGTGTTTTTTTTTTCTTTTTCTGTTCTGGTCTGCAGCTGCATTGGGTTTTTTAAGATGGTTATAGGTGTTATTTGCTACCGTTTTGGAGTTTTAAAGGTGTGATGTGTTTTGAATTTTAGAGTTGTATTAAGTTGTTTTAATGTGCTACTGTTAATGAATTTGAGTGTTATTTAAAGTTATTTTTCTATTAAATTATGTTGCTTCATATGAATATGTATGAATTTCTATGTAATATATGAATTTCTAAATTTGGTAGGATCTTACGATCCGTGTTACAATCCCCCGATTCACGATCTCATGGGTCCTACCCGATCTTACTTAGGATCTCGAGTTTGTCTACCTTGCTTTCCACTTGATACCTAGTTTTTTAAGGAGGATTCTCCAAGTTCTTATCAAAATCTTAACAGGACCGCTAGAGGCTCCCTAACCAATAACGATATATTGACATGACATGGATACAACATTTCAAATGCAGAAGAATATCATCGAAACATACTACCACCATTTTCCTCAAATATGGTTGAAAGAAATTACTCACATCAATTTTGAGGCCGAATAGCATAACTAAATCCTTCTAATGATAATCATTTGTGAGTTCTAAAGGTTGTCTCTTCTATACCTTCCTCACAATCTCAGATTTAGTTTTGAAAAGAAATAGCAACCATGTAAGTTGTAACTCTTGAATAACTCATCTACTATGGGAATAGAAAATTTGTTAGGGATGGTTATCTTGTTAAGCGCCTGATAGTACAGGCACATTCTGTAGATTAACATCCTTCATTTTTACCAATATAACTGGGTTTGAATAAGGATTGATACTACGAAGAATAATCCCCCTACACAGCAGTTCCTGTTTTTCAATTTTACCAAGAATTAGATGCCAAAGAAAGAACACTTTTTTATTTAGAAATAGGAAATAACAAGAGAAGATACTCTCCTTACACTTGTTTGAAACCAGTCAAAACTAATATTTTTCAAAAGATCCTTCTAAGGGAATGTAAGTCTAAATTTATAGACTTGCTATACACAAGGATAGAGAAGGGGAGCAATAGGCAATAGCAACTACCCTAAAACAGAAAACAAACTGACCATATCCCAACAATCCTAGTCTATCCAATTACTCACATCCCTACCAGACGCACCATGTCCCTACAATCCTAGTCTATCCAGAGCAAGGAATTAATTTTTCGGTGGCACAGGGTTATCATTATGCTATAGATCCTGCTTAGGTCCAGTAATTTATTTCAAAGAACTCTCTCCCAACCTACCCCGTGTGAAACTCGGGATTTCCAAGATTTGGATTCTCCACTATTTCACAGAATCACAGCCACTAACCCATGTTAGATTGTTACATACAATTACTTCAGGAGCGTGGCCCAATGACATGACATTCCTATATACTATATATATATATACCTCTACACAGGCAAATCAATTATAAGATTGGACTATTCATGTTTACAACAAAATTAGAACTCTAGCAATAATAATTGGAAAATTCCAATGCAAAATTTGTAGGTACAGAATTACAAAGCTAAAAAGTAACTAGAATAAAAGCAACCATTGCAAGAAAAAAGTGTTCGCAAAGTATCAGTATCAATACTTGGACAGAATATATTGTTCACAGCACTACACAAGAGTCTAAGATATTTATAGCACAATGATTTATGAATACCAACTGCTATACCCATAAAATGTAACATGAAAATTTTCAGCTGTCATTGTAATGAAACCTGAACATTGCTGAGCAAGCAAACCAACATCTTCAACCATCTATCTACCCCTGGCAAAACCATAATCTGTATCAATTTTTTCAGCACCAAAATTACAATTCAAATTCATCTTCAAGCTTCAACGCCTCAGCAGCAGCCTCCTCCTCTTCATCATCAATGACAAAATAAGGATTATGCGCCTCTGGCTTGAACTTATAACCCGTAAACACATAGAAAGCAAGTGTAGCCAACTCAGCAGCAACCACACTAGTCCAAGAATACCGATATGAAGTAATAGTCTCCAAGGCATAAACCACAACCCTAGTGAAGTAAATGTAAAAGATAACAACAATATAGTAATGCCTGAACAAAGTCAACTTCATCAAATTCACCGCCGCTTTCCCATCAGTCCTAGCCGCCTCACGAAGATTCTTAATCGACCACACAATCGGAAACAACACAGCACAGCAACAAACAACATCAACAAGCAGGAAAATCTGTTTCCATGTAACCCAATCATGTCCATAAGGTCCACTCTCATCAAGAACAACCTGAGCAATATTCGCAACAATCTGAAGCGGAATCACAATCATCAAAACCTTCTTTTCTTTATCCTGAAGAAAAGGCTTCAAAAACGACCATCCAGTACCGATCAAGACAATCAACGTAAAAAGTGAAATCCCTTTCAGAAAACTAAACATATAAAACAATATATCCCATCCATGAGCACTTCCGGTCCGCTTAATATACGACTTATCTTCCGCCTCACACAACAGATTAATCGCTTTCAAAATTATAACAGCAAGCATGAAATAATGAATTCGGAAAGCAGTTAATCTTTTCTTATACAGAACACTAATCCAAACCGCAGCAAGGGTAAAATAGACCAAAGAGAAGACAAAATAAACCCTAGGTAGAATTGTTCTACCAGCAGAAAGATAATCACGAACGTGACTTTTTCCATCGAGGTTATACATAGCGGAATTAACATCCATAGAAACCTTAAGCTGTTGAGGATGACAATTAGCGAAAACGAGATTATACTGATCTGAATCGGTTTCATTGTAAAGAGTATTGAAGGATTCTTTACCGTTAAGAGAAGAGAAAGTGAAAACGGATTTAACGAGATCGGATTGAAGAGCGCAAAGAATTTCACCGTCTTCGAGTTGTTGAAGAACGTGAAGCCATGAATCGAGAGTGCAGAGGAAGAAACCGACTTTGGAGAGATCGAGATTGGAGTTAGAGAGTGAGATTTTGGAGACGTTGAGTTCGAGAATACCGTTGTGTGTGAATCCGAATTGATCGAAAGGGATGATGGGACGATCGTCGCTTCGGATCTCGGAGAAACGGATCTCGGAGAAGGTGGTTGGGAGGGTGGTGAGGAGGAGGAAGAGAGGGAGGAGGAGGAGGTGGAGGTGGAAACGCTCCATCGTGTGATGAAACGTTTGAGATTTGGATTTGGATCTGAGAAATTTGTGAATTTGATTTAGGGCTATATGGTTATGATTATGAAGATTAAGGTATGGTGTCGGTGGATGAAATGGAATGAAAATTCACGACGTACCAAAATGGGTAAGTTGGGATTATCACCTGAGCGATGTAGACAAAGACGCGGTTTGTTTGTTATTTTATTTGCTAGTGTTGGTTTGTTGCATACGGAAATTGGAGTGTAAGAATGGAAATTAGTGGGAATTATAGACATTTTTCTTGGCATATGTCATGGAAATTTACATAATTTTCTCTGCTTTATTAATTATTCAAGGTTATAAATGGAAATTAGTGGCAACTTGCACGTATGAAATATAGGAAAATTTTGAATTGGTTTATTCGTCTAGACGGTCAAATTTATTAATTATATATGTATTTTTAGTGGCAACTTCCTGAAATTAACAAAATTTGAATTACCCCCCTGAACTTGCACAAAGTTAATCAATTTACCCCTTCGTCAAATTCTTCTGTTAGTCAACACGACGTTTGCAAATATCCTCTGAAGTTTTGCACTTATGTGCAAAATGCCCCCTAAACTTGAAAGTTTATAAAAAAAATTCTTATCCTTAAAAGTGAATGCATTATCACTGGATTGTGGAGCATATCAGCTAAATTTTGACGGTATACAACCATATATTGGCAATATGGTAGAACAAATTGGCAGTTTTTGGTAAACCGTACAATAATGTACAAAACTCAAGAATATTTACAAAACAAACATAAAAACATTTCTTTGTTCCAACATCATATGTTTTTTCCTTTTCGAGTTGTCATTCACCCCATTAGAGATCAAAAGGATGGTGGCTTATTCTCTTATATACATAATATAATATTATTACCATTCTTTTGAATCCTAACGGGGAAGAAGAGCATGAATCCTTCAAGATCTTTTATAAAGTGAGAGAAGTAACAAGTTAAGTTTATGTATTTTTTCTTGAAAGTGAGAGAAGTGTGTTGTTGTAGAGTGTGCAGTGCTCACAACACAAAGGAAGTAGAAATTTTTGGTGTGGTTAAAATTATATATTTTGACATCTTAGTTGTACCAATCATATGTCATTTATGTGCTTCATTATGAAGTCATGCATTAGTTTTCTATCTGACAGGTGTGGTTGTACTTTGCTATGCTGACTTTCATATCATTAGACTCTGATACATGGTTAATATTTGATCGTTTCAGGAAACATATATGGTTGTATACCGTCAAAACATAGCTAATATGACTTTTAAGGATAAGAAAAAAAATATATAAATTTTCAAGTTCAATGGGCATTTTGCACATTAGTGCAAAACTTCGGGGGGTATTTGCAACGCTGTGCAATTTCATGGGGTAGTTGAAGTTTTGTTAATTTCAAGGGGGTAATTGACGAAACTTACAATTTCAGGGGGTAATTGTCTATTTACTAATTTTTCATATTATAATACCTCAAAAAATTGCTACCATGTTATAAATTTTGGGTTTTTTATCCCTATAAATATGTCAACTTTTCGTTTTAGTCCCTCTAAAAAATTTCTTCAACTATTAGTCCCTCAAAATTTTTCCGCTTTCACTTTTATTCCCTCCTTTAAAGTAAACTCGTATGTAGAATTCATAATATTATAAGAATGTCTCCAAAAATATTTTAGAATTTTTTAACGGAACATGAATTTAATATGAATTTTTATATTTTTTAGGATTAAAAATTCATATTTCATTTGTGTTTTGTTAAAAATTCTAATTTTTTTAGGAAATTGTTTTAGAATATTTTACACATGCACAATTTCATTAAAAAATATAAAAATTAAATTAAAAATAGGGACCAAAACTAGTGATTGAAAATTTTATAGGGACTAAAAGTTGAAGGAAAATTTTAGAGAAACTAAAACGAAAAGTTGGTATATTTATAAGGATCAAAAACATATTTAACCCTAACTTTTTTTTGGGAGCCATGTTATAACTATTGTGATAAAAGTAAGTCATGAGAATCCCTAAAAAAAGGTAAGTTTGTCTAGTATTTATAAAAAAGAATGATAAATATTGTTCAAACTTCAAACTACTTCTCTACTCTATTTTGTTCCTAAAAATAAGGACATAAATCAGAAATTGATTTGTTTCCATTATATGTAATTATTTAGTGTAATTATATGTATAGCCTTGTAACCTCTATATATACAATGGGAATAACAATGAGAAAGGCATCAAGACATTATTTGTGACATGTTCTGTCATGTTCTATTTGCAAATTGCCTAAAAGTAAAACACTTCCTTTCCCATCTGGTGCCCATCGTGCTTCCACTTGTTTTGAGTTGATTCATAGTGATGTGTGGGGTATGTCTCATGTAGTTTCTCATGCTAACTATAAATATTTTGTCACGTTTATTGATGATTACAGTCGGTTTACCTGGTTATATTTTCTTCGGTCTAAATCTGAAGTGTTTTCTATGTTTAAGAAATTTCTGACATATGTTGAAACTCAATTTCAAGCAAGTGTTAAAATACTTCGCTCTGACTCCGGTGGTGAGTATATGTCTAATGAGTTTCAGAAATATCTTCAACAAAAAGGTATTTTGTCTCAACGATCTTTTCTATATACTCCTCAACAAAATGGGATGGCAGAACGCAAAAATCGTCATTTGCTTGATATAACCCGCTCTTTGCTTCTTCAAGCTTCTGTACCATCCCGTTTTTGGGCGGAGGCTCTTTCCACTGCTGTCTTTTTGATCAATCGTCTTCCTTCTGTGGTAATTGATTTTGATTCTCCTTTCTTTCGTCTTTTTAAAACTCAACCTGATTATAGTGATTTACATACTTTTGGATGTGCTTGTTTCGTTCACTTACCTCCGTTTGAAAGACATAAACTTAGAGCACAATCTATTCAGTGTGCATTCGTGGGTGTATTCTGTGAAACTGAATTCTGATGGATCTCTCAACCGTTACAAGGCTCGATCGGTTGCCTTAGGAATCAGGCAAGAATATGGAATTGATTATGATGAGACATTTGCACTGGTTGCCAAAATGACAATTGTTCGCACGATACTCTCTATAGCTACTTCTAATGGTGGTCTCTTCATCAAATGGATGTCAAGAATGCTTTTCTTCATGGTGACCTAACTGAAGATATCTATATGACTCCTCCTCAAGGTTTATTCTCGTCATCTCAGGGTGTATGCAAGCTCAAACGTTCTTTATACGGTTTGAAACAAGCGCCTAGAGCATGGTATGAAAAATTCCGCTCCACTCTACTTGGGTTCTCTTTTAGTCAAAGTCAATATGATTCATCTCTATTTATTCATAGCACGTATGCAGGAATTGTACTGCTTCTTTTGTATGTTGATGATATAGTTATTACTGGTTCTGATAATGCTTCCATTCAGAGACTTAAAGAACGGTTACAGACCTCCTTTCATATGAAAGATATTGGTAACATGCATTACTTCTTTGGTCTTGAGGTTCATTCTACATCCAAGGGTATCTTCCTCCATCAACACAAGTATGCCACATATTTGATTTCCATGGCTGGTCTCCAATCGGCTAATTCAATGGATACTCCTCTTGAGGTTAATGTTAAATATCATCGTGATGATGGTGATCTCTTACCTAATCCTTTATTGTATCGACAACTTGTGGGTTGTCTTATTATTTGACCATTACTCGTCCTGACATATCTTTTGCTGTTCAACAAGTAAGTCAATTCATGCATTCTCCACGCCATCTTCACTTGGGAGCAGTTCGCCGTATTATTCGTTACTTGAAGGGAAGCTCTTACCGTGGCCTATTCTTTTCCATTGGAAATTCTCCTAAGTTGAGTGCTTATAGTGATGCCGATTGGGCAGGATGCCCTGATACTCGACACTCTGTCACTGGTTGGTGCATGTTTCTTGGCTCTTCATTGATCTCATGGAAAAGTAAGAAACAAGCAAGAGTCTCTAAATCTTCTACTGAATCTGAGTATCGTGCCAAGTCTGCCGCTTGTTCAGAAATAATTTGGCTTCGTGGTCTTTTGGTTGAACTTGGATTTCCTCAAACAGAGCCAACCTCACTTTATGCTGACAATACAAGTGCGATCCAAATTGTTGTCAATCCTGTTTTCCATGAGCGCACCAAGCATATCGAAGTTGATTGTCATTCTATCTGTGACGCCTATGATAACCGACTAATATCCCTTCCTCATGTTAGTACTCAGTTGCAAATTGCAGATATTCTTACCAAAGCTGTTATGCTCCCACATCATCAATTTCTTGTTGGCAAATTGATGCTCATGGACCAACCACATCAATTTGAGGTGGGATGTGAATAAGAAGTTGATTTGATTTATTTGTTAGTTTGTTCCTAGAAATAAGGACATAAATCAGAAATTGACTTGTTTCCATTATATGCAATTATTTAGTGTAATTATATGTATAGCCTTGTAACCTCTATATATACACAAGGAATAACAATGAGAAAGGCATCAAACCATTATTTGTGACAAATCCCACTTTTCTAAAATTAAGAATAGTACCTGTCAAGAAAAAATAAGACTGGTAAAAATTGAGATTGACTGGCCTTTGGCTTTCATCTTGTATATGCTTTGTGAGTTTGTGTGCATGAACAAAAGTTTGTGTTTGGATTCAGGGTTTAGGAGGGGAGTGTTTACTTTTCATTTTTAAATTACGGATTATATAACACGTTTTTCTAACATAAATTAAGTACGATTGAAGTATTATATGATCACTTATCATGTTAATATGTTAACTTTTTTAAAAAACATTTTATAGTGTCCGTAATTTAAAAATGAAAAGTAAACCCTCCCCTCTTTTCCTCTCCTAAACTCTCAATCCAAACACACCCTTAGAAATATACTCAAATGTAAACCATTAGAAATAGAAAGTATAAGTAATGATAGGGTAGAGCAACGGTCGGGTTCGGGTGGGTTCGGGCCTGAACTCGGCAATATGTATGAAACCGAGCATCCAATTTAGAGACCCAATTCCGCCCACAAATTAATACGGTTTGTGCGGGTTTCGGTTTGGACGGATCTCGGTTTGATCGGGTGGGTTGATTCGGTTATTTCTCCAATATTTTTTTAATCATCTCAAATTCATCTAGCTATTTTTTTAACAAAACTTTCATCAATAAATTAACAAGAAAAAGGTCATAGATCAAAATATCATAACAATCATTAAAATTTGACGTTATAAAAAATTTAATAAGAAAAATGCCAGGGATTGGTTATCATTGTTTTTCTTGTTCCCAATATCACGTGTTCATAATTAAAATATTACACCTTGGACTTGGACATATATGGATCTGAGTAAATCATGGCTAAATTTAAAGAAAAGTTTGCATGTTTAAGTAGATCTACATAGTAAATCAACAAATGATGCTTGGATGTGGAGTAAATTTTGTTATAGGTCGGTCGGGTTCGGTTTACGCGGTTTTAGATTTGTAAAAACCGGGCTCGACCGTCTAAACCCACACAGACCTTATTTTTTAGTCTTTCTTCACCCGAGACTCGTTTTAACCCACCCGGTGGACCCGTGGGTGACTCGGATATATCGGTTGGTGGGCGGGTTCGGATTTTGTGCTCACCCCTAAGTAATGACATATTCTATATATTCGAAAAAGAAGAAGACATATTCTGTATAATATCTCTTTTTTTGTAATGTTGGTTTGTTTTTTTCCTTTTAATGACAACTATATAACAGTAACAAGAAAACCTCAAGTCAAAATCATGAGAAGCTTTTTGCAAAAACTAATTCTGTCATGGAAAATTCTCCAAAGGGAGTGTCTGCTCATGATTGTAGCTTAGGACATACACTGGAGTTTGGATTTGCTACAGAACCTGCAAGTTATTTTTGTGTTAGTATATATAAATCTTTTGGTTGATTAAACACAAAAGGAGGACCATACTTACATATATCAGCATAGCAAGGTTGTTTGGAGACTGGGTCGTCTTCAAATGAAGGCGGGGTTTGGCCATAAACCATATCACAACTCATGTCTTCAAAATCTGAGATTAAATTCACATAGATGTCAATAAAAATTTAAAATGAACTGTTAATTTTGCATGTAAAAAAATCCAAAAAGATTTGGTCAAGTCATACATATGTCATCATTGTAAAGAATGTGAACTTGAAGAACTTTTGGCTTGTAATGATCAAAGACAAGAAGACATACTTGGAATCATTGTTAATGGAAGTCCAAATTCATTAGTGAAAAAATCTTGGGTAGGAATCTTGCACATATTAACACACTGTCCAACACATCCACTGTTCTCCAGGTACCTGAACAAGAAAAAAAAATATAAACAAAATCAACAAAAATTCATTAGAAGGCCATAATCAATGCAAATATTAGTTTCTACGAAATTAAATAGTTAAGCAGACAGCTCGATCGGTGAGCTGAGGGCCATCAAAGGAGTAATAATCAGAAGGTCCAACCTTCGAACCATGGATAGTGGATACTAACATAGTGTGCCATAAATTAGCCTAAAAAAATAACCACTGATAGTCGAGTCTAAATATACATCTGCATGTTTTGACACATAAACACACACGCGCGCACACACATACATCTGTGTTTAAGTTCAATTACCAATCTCAGAGACATGAAATCTACCTGCACTTCTTTATACGGACGCCACTCTTTTGCTTCACCCCATTTATCTCCACTTCTATAACCTAGTACATACCAATAATCTAAATATCAATGACAAGCAGAAAATATTAATAGAAAAACTCATATGGTAAATGACATATAACTTCCCTGATATTTCAGCCATTTCTTTGTTTTCACACAAGATTAATGTACATAAACCTTATTAAGTTTCAAATAGAAAATAAAATGTTACATTCTACACTTTAGCATCCCCATAAATAACATGAAAGCCGTGCCAATTCAAAAAGGTTGAGTTAATTACTTGCAAGTTGCAAGCTGGCTTATCTCATGCATTTTCATTTTAACCCAAACTTCAAAGGGTTGTGAGTTGTGACTTGTGAGAGTTACAAAATGTCTTATTCTTTAAACCAAAATCAAGGAAATCAATGGTAATACTCTAATATTATGCAGCTCTGCAGACCTACAAACCTCTCCAAAATGGACGCACTTGGATAATACTAGATATCATGGAGAACTTAAGTGTGCATGATAGCAGAAGTTCTTACTATGACAAATTGGCAACGTTTGAACAAACATGTTCCTAACTTCCAACATATAAAACATTTTTACTTTGTTGTTGATAAACATTACAAGTATTTTTGCTTTCCCGAAGGATTTACCACCATTTGACGACCGGTTCGATCCACTAACAAACAAATGGATCGAAAGAAGAAATTATAATCAATTAAAAACCTTCAAATGCAGAACGCTTGCAAACTCTTTTTTGGCAAACCAAAGCTCTTATGAAGTTAAACAAATGCTAAATTGATAGGTAGCAATATAAATTACATAATTGGCAGATAGAATTTACTATTTAGTAACAAAATCACCTCAGAAGGACCAACTAGCCAGTGGAAGAAAGGCACTGTCAATGCAGCATTAAACTCTGCAGCCCATCTTGTTGGTGGAAATAATTTCCTAAACTGCAATAAGGTAGTTAAAAGGGACTTTATTCCTTCAGTCAAAAGATTCATATTCCATGCATAATGTACATATTTCAAACTAATATAGATACAGGCATGAGAGCAGACTCCTATATATAAAAAGTTCATAAGTTAGCTCAGAAAATCCCCAAATGAATAGCCAACTTGGGACACTGAAAGAGTATTATATAGCAGATTTAGCGCTCCATTCCTACTATGCACCTTCCCAAATCAAAGTTCCACACCCTCTCATGGCTCGATTTCCACTACATAGTCGACAAAATTGAATGATATGAAAGGAGTAATGGATTATTCACTTTTAACTTTAGAGACTATTTTAAAATTTTGTTAATTTTAATACCTAAATTTTAAAATGCAGGACGTAAGTGGAATCCTAATGACAACTCCAAACAAATTAGTAAGGACTCCTCTTTATAGGAGGTCTGCTAAAATATTAAGTGCGAGGCCTCTCTTGATAACGATTTTTATTAATTATGCGTCCCTTTTTATTAATTTACAGCTTATAGCATAAGCGCTTATAAATAAGCTATTTCTATAACACAAAGATAAAATAAAGTCAAACGATTTTGGTATTGAAAACAGCCTAAAAACTTTTTATACCTTCTTACAAACAGTGTCACAAGTAATACCGGTAGATAATTCAATAATCCTTGAAAGAAACATAAAAGAGAGTAAAAATTCTATAATATCCACCTGAGCAGGCGCACCTGGAGGAAGCATAGAAAGAAGAACCTCACGAACAACTTGCTGTTGCTGCAAACGAGACCGACGCAACATGACTCTCTTGGACACATCCACAAAACTCTCATAATCATACTCCCAAATATCCAACCAACCTTTCTTTTCCTTCTTCTTTTTAGCATTCCCTATTACAGGCTCTGCAAATGGTTCCATTTTTCGTGCAAACAAAGTCATGAAAACCTTCTCAAAAATGCTGTCATTGTAACGTGTCTTTTGTCCTAAAGGAGCTGGTTCACCAGATGGTTCGGCTATACCACAACGAATGGTAGCAGTAGCACTGTTTGTTTTTGGAGCATATTTTGGTGGAGTTATTAGCTGAGGAACAAGCTGAAAGTTAAGAACCACCATTGATTAATTCACACTCTTGAGTTTCATCACACTTCCTTCTACTTGTACTTTGATAAATAAATATGATTTTTGGCTCTAAATGAAGTCCACCAAATATAGAGTTTCTAGATTATGGATGGGTATATTGGTTCTTTGTAGTTTGTTATAGACCACACGTTCTTTTCTTTTTTATTATTATTTTCTTAATATTAGCCTAATGTAAAATTGATATATAGGAAAGGTGTAAAGAATAAAAATAATATAGGGCAAATATCTTCACTAATAGAAAATCATAGTATAATAAAAACAAATTACTTAAAAAAAATAAATAGAAAGCAAAGCTGATGGTTGGCTTCAATTCCTCGTGGCAACATATGGACTGCAAATTGCAAAATATTAAGACAGAAGCCACGCTTCTATTACTTCACTGAAGTGACCCTTTATCAATTATCTATTTGGGAGAACCAATAGCTTTTTTTTAGTAGTGTCATTTAAATTTTGTAAAAAAAAGAAGTTATTCGAACATAAAAAAAATCATGGACTATTAACGATCCTTATAAAAATACATATTTTGTAACCAATGATGTGACTAAAAGAGAGTAAAAACAAAAAAAAAAATCAAATATTATCTAATCCAAAAAATGTATACGATGTTTAATGACATTTGTTGTCAACTTATCATTACCCTATTTTCTTTTATATGATATGGCCAAAATCCAAACAAAGAGAAACTGCAATGGGGGGCACCCTTAAAATTATTAGAACTTACAACACCTCCGACAAAAGATTTCGGTATATCATCACGTCAGTTTATACTTTTATTATAAGCAAAATTTGAGTAAATAGATTTGTTGGTCCTTAATATTGTACAAATTGATCTAATTCATCCACAATCTTTTTGAAATATCGATATAGTTGACATCCATCAAATAAGTATGTAGAGTTTGATAGATAAATTCAATGAAGTAATAAAAAAATGTTTCATTTTCTCCCTTTTCCCAACTTTGTTACCCAATTTCTCATTTCTTCTCTTCTTCTTTCACTCTAGAACACTCACTTCTTCTGTTCTTTCACTTTCTCTTTCTTCTTCACCGAGAACCCTAAAAACAAACGCTCCATAATCATTGACCGACTGGAACTAAAGAACGAGGAACAATTTGAAGAGGTAAATTAATTTCACGTAGTTATTTGTTTTTCTGCTCTTCGCTTATCATCATCATCTTCTTATGATGCTTCGTTCATCATTGTCATCCTTTTCAATTGATTTGACATTTGCTATATATGTTGCTTAATGTGTAAAAGCTCCGCTTGTTATTATTAGTGTACCATTTACTTTATTCAAATTATCATACAAGGACTAATTTGATATTAAATTTGATGATACATGGACTTTATTGATAAGAAGTTTTACAATGTAGGGACGAATTTGATATATTTTGCCAAAAAAATGCTTAATAGTCTAAAGTTTTTGTCAACTCAAAAACTATGTTGATATCAATTGCATTAAAAAAAGGACTAAGTTTATATTAATGGTGATAATGCATGGACATTAACATAAAAAGACCAATTTGATATCAATGGTGATAATGCAGCGTATTATTTTACAAAACAAAGAGACATATTTCTATCACGTACAAATTTGCATAGTATAAGAAAAATTAAAAATATCTTTAAAAAATAAAGAAATTAAAATAATAATTTTATCTTGAAATTTGTATACTTTATATTATATTAAATACATTATTTTATTATAAATAATTGTTGTTTTTAAAAATAAAATAAGTATTATCATTTAGAGTTATTTTAACATATACAATATTACATGAGATAGACAAAAAAAAATTATTTGTTTTTTATTAATAAAAATAAAAGCCAACTCACGTGGCGTGCGTGCTACTTGGAATGTCGGATGTATCTACCCTAATTATATGGATACACTTTTAAAAACAATAAATAATTTTTATTCATTCATAACCCCATTTTGTCCAACCTCTTTCTTCATACAAATGACCGAAAACATGAAAAAGAAACATAGACTAATGTTCCCCTCAACAACAATAAAAAATAAAAATAGACTAATGTTTTTCATTAAACTTAACAACTGCTTTTTCCAGCTGACTCCACTTTTGCTCCAATGTTCCAATGTATCCAACTGACATCCTCACCATCCCTGGTGTAATTCCAGCAAGTTTCTGTTCCTCTTCATTCAGCTCACTACTTGTGCTACTACCAGAGCAAGACATTAGGGTTTCATAATACCCTAAACTAACAGCCATAAAACCAAAATGAGCATAGTTTTGCAAGTAGCTCATGAATTTGTTAGCTTTCTCCACTGTCCCCATGTCAACACAAAGAATCCCACCATAACCATAACTTTTGTTGCCTATGGATTTCAACAGTTCATGCTGTGGATGATCTTCAAGGCCAGGATAGATCACATTGAGTCCTAATTTTTTGAGCCTGGTTGCAAATTCCAATGCACGATGACTGTGTTCTTTCATGCGAAGGCCCAAGTGTGGGATTCTCTCTGACAGTTCAAATGCTACCTTTGGGTTCATTGTTGGCCCCAACAGCATTATGGCTCCTTGAATTCCCATCAATGTATTCACAAAACTTGCAGACCCACACACAGCTCCTGTCATTTTCAAGGTTTCAAATCAAATTTGTACACTTTTTTATTTTGAGAGGAGTAAATCAGAATCAAACTTACTAACTTTTTTTTAAAAGGAGAATCAAAATGACTCATTGACTTAAAAAAAAAATTTGACAAATACTTATTGACTTAAATTAAATTGGACAAATTAATAAATTGTGTAATAAAGACTTCAAAAACACCAATAGAAATCTACTATTGCCACGTCATTACTATATTCTTTTTTTTTGTAGTGGCCGGAGTTTAAACTCCGGACTTCTATCTGGTCTCTATTATAAGAGTTTTTTTTGGATTCACTCAATAAATTATGTACTTAGTTCATAATATAGATTAGATACATAATTTATAATTTATTGAATAGCTCTAAAAAAATAAATTTATTTTTTAATAAAGACCGGAGGCTTTTTAAAATTAATTATATGATTTGGTAAAATGGATTTTATTTTATCATATGTTAGTGTAAAACTATACAATGTACATTGTACGGTTTCATTCAAACAATAATGTTGGTAAATATTGAATAATATATTTTAAACAAAGGAAAGGTATAATTTTCATTTGTCAAAAAAAATTATTCAACTATTTGCCTAATATGGCGAAACAGAAGTTTGGTAATTCATAATAGTGGTTATAATCATGTGAAAGGAAAGAGCAAAACCTGCAATAATGTCACCACCACCACTGATAAACTTAGAGATACTGTGAACAACCACATCTGCACCAAGACGAGCAGGAGAAAGCAGCATAGGAGCAAAGGTGTTATCAACCACCACAGTCACTCCCTTTTTGTGTGCAATCCTAGCTAGCTCAGGAGTATTGGCCACATTCAAGCTTGGATTTGCAATTGACTCAAAATACAGCACTTTGGTCTTCCCTTCCATAATTGCATTCTCAACTGCTTCCAAATCGGATATGTCAACAAAAGTTGTGCTTATGTTGCATGTCCTCACAAAGAAATGCTGCAAAAGTGCATGGGTCCCACCATAAAGAGTACTAGAAGCCACAACATGTCCGCCGTGACTGCAGAGCTGTAACAAAACTGCAGCAATGGCGGACATGCCACTGGCTGTACAATAGGCGGCCTCGGTGCCTTCGAGTGCCGCCATCTTACGGCTGAGATTGAGGACGGTTGGGTTGAAATTACGACTGTAGACGTAGTAATCACCTTCAGGACCAAGCTCTCCAGCAAATATTTTGCGGAGAGTATCTGGTTCCATGACGGTGAACGTGGCAGAGGCCTCAATCGACATGTTAACCCCGCCATGTTCGCCAAATTCATGGCGGGCATTGGCGAGTGCGGCCTCTGGGTCTACGTCAGACTCTCCGCCATTAAATTTTGTCAGTTTTTTGGCGTCTTTGCCCTCAACAACAGGGTTTTCGAGGCTGCGTTTGTTGTTGACAACATTAACATTAACCAACGTATCCGCCATGTATTCTCAAAAGGAAAAACGAACTAGAGTTAGAGGAAATAAGGTGGAGAGAGAAAGAGAGGTTATTGTGTACAATTTGCAAATGGAGTTAGAATAAACCCCTATTTATTTGTTTTTTGTGGGTTCACGTTTCATTTGTTTGTTATGAACCTGGACGTGATTTTTGTGTCTGGGTGTACCTTTTTCATTTTTCGTTACGGGTTAATCTAAAATGGAAAAGTTATTACGGATAAGTGTAATAACAACCTAGGTGATTTGGATCCAACGGTTTTACAGAGATGTAGAGAATCATGACATATAATTTGGTTACTTTTTTGGGTTTGTCTTTTTTTGACTCACCAACCTTTTTTTCTTCTTCTGTTTTTAGGGGCATTCTAAACATAAGCAACTGAAACATATCGGAAAATGTGCGTGGGGGAAAATACGACAAACGTATCTTACACATCTCTTCTGTCAATTTATCTTTATCAAATTTAATTTTTGGTCGAAATAAAGCATTCAAAAAAGGAGATCATTTATAAATTTTCTATAAAAAATATTTTTAAATTTTTTTTAATGTCTTGAATATTCAATATTCAAAAAAACAAATTCTTCTTTGGATTTCAAAATAAGTGTCCATCTTGTAGAGTAATTATTTATTGGGAAAAACTCTTCCCCAAAACTGATATTGAATATGTTTTTTTCACTAAAATTAATTGCAGTCAAAAGGACCTTCATTTAAAGAAAATTATTAATGTTATAAAAAATAAATCTTAAATGTTTTTTTACAAAATAGATTTTTTTTTTTACAAGACAAAAAAGTTAATTCTAAAATGCTTTTTCGGTCAATAGTTTTTTCTAAAAAAAATACTCTTATATTATAAATTTTAGAAATCAATGATATAAAATCTGAGTATTGAATTATGTGATTCGAGCTACTGAGCTCACCTAAGTCGTTCTTGAGTTTTAATCAAATTCAAGCTAAAAATTGTTTGTATCAAACTTGAGTTGAATTTTGAGTTAAATAAATTATTATCGAATCGAGTTTAGTTGTGTTCCCGTGTGAATGTACGATATTTACCTCATGGGAATTTACTCCTTTCTCTGATAATCGAACATGCAATGATTGGTCGCATGATCCATCTCGATATGGGATGGGGGTTGTCTATTGTCACCTGAGCAACTCACAACAAATAAGTCTGAATAACAATTTCATTTTATAAAACAAATCATCTCTAAATATTTTTTCTTGTTTAAAAAATAATGTTAGGACAGTTATCAATGGTAAGTTTTTTCAAAGCTCGAACTATGTGTGAGTTTCCAAGCCCATAACAATTTCATGCTAAGTAACTCATTAGGGCTAGCAGGTTTGTTGAAGCTTCAACATAAAAAAAAATCTTATAAATAAATTCAATTAACATATTTTATTAATAATTTATAAAAAAATAAAAAATTCTTATTTAAGATTAGCTTATTAAATTTAAGTATTACTCAAAAAAAGTAGCTTTGGAGCAGGGCCGGCCCAAGGCATAGGCTCGGGGGTGGACGGCCTAGGACCTATGCATGTATGAGGCCCAAATAAGTGTTTTTTATTTAGGGTGGTGTATATAGCAATACGTCCTTTATATATGGGTCTGTGTAGAAAATGCACAAAAAGGGCCCAAATGTCAGCAGTATCAAAGCTTAAGCCCAACTACCTTTAAACCGTTTAATTCATCAAAAGGGCCCAGACTAATATGGGGTGGGGGGGTTGTATGGCAACACAAAACCTTAGGTTTTGTTTGTGAGTTTGGAAGGGGAGGAAAGAGAGAGATTTAAAAAAAGAAGGAATGATCAAGTGAAAGAAATTGATGACATCCAGAGGGGAAGACTTTGGGGGTTTATTTTTCTTCATAATACAAAATTCTCATCATTTGAGGGAACTAAATAATTGTTATTGGAGAAGGGTTTTGGAGGTTTACATGAATTCTTCAAATTTAATCTATATAGTTATAATGTTCTTAAAATTAAAAATATATTAATCATAATCATTAATTTAACATTCTCTAAAAATGTGAAAGATTTTACAATATTTCCCATATTTTCGACCCTCCAAAGCCTTCTCTTCCTCTCCCCTCCAAACTCCAAAACAAAACGTTAGTAAACTAAAACACGACATAACAGAAACAAAAATTTTGCATAATCGCAAACGCAAAATCAGAAAAACACATCAAGGGTGACAAATTCTTCGTTTTCAATCTTGGTGATGATGTGTCAAATGCATCTAATATTGAAATTGCTCATTTAAATATTTATGATCCTAAAATTTGGAGAATCTTAATAACATCTTAAGGGATATTCTAGTTGAAAATGAGCCTACTGTACAAATGAATATTAATTTTTCCAATGACAAATATATTAGGCATTTCTCTGCGAGTTATTCAAGAAAATTAAGCAATGATGAGATTAATGATCGAAAATGGATAATATCTTGTCAACCACCATAACTAATGCACGTGTCATTTATTGTTTATCACAAAAAAATTATGATATATTATGTAATGGACTCTTTTCTTTTCTCATACAATTTATAAGGTCCGTAAAAAAATGTTAGGATCGACTTTGCTTTGGAGATAATATGAGTATTCAACAATATATGGGCTTTAGAAGGAAAATAAGAAACAAAACATAAGAAGGAAAAAGATGAGTTTTAGAATAACAATATGGAAGAAAGATGGGTTACTTATAGGCACAACACTACCTAGACTGTGACTAAAATCAACAGGATGAGCAAAACGTCCCTGATTGGCCTAAAATCTACTAATTAGTCATACATCATATGCAACAGTGTCAAGTTCTGGATATATTTCAGATTATATAATTTGAAAACATCTTTTAAATGGTTCATATTATATAATTTGAAGAGTGCGAAGATTATGTAAAAACTTATGTATTGGGGGTGTTGCACAGTTTAAGTTATATAATATAAACCCATCAAATACCAGTTTTTGGTGGTCTACATTGCTGATAGTTTTTGTGGTACACAACAAACAAAACATTCTATAAATTTGTATGTTTGATTCATTTATAAACCACGCCACATAACTGTGAACACTTATCCATTAGACATGAATACTAAGCTAGGTGCAATCAACAACAATATGAGAAAACCCAATATTTTTAGGGTTAAAGGATCAGATGACCAAATTAATGGTCTTCTCAATCGCATAAATACAAGAAGGATGGACAAGGTTGAGTATCATTGTGTGTCAATCAACTTAGATGGAAACGTTGGTTTAACCAAATATGAATTGATTAGATTTTTCAAAGATTTAAAGCCTAACGAATATATCATCTAGTCATTATTAAAAGTAAAAATCTATTTTTCAAATTCATTTAATAATTTACGTATCTAGTCTATATATATCATACACGTTTAATTATTCAATAAATCTAAAAAATGGATATTTTTTTGTTATAACAGCTGTTTATAAAAATGAAGGGGGTGTTTACTTGTACTTGTGAAAGAAAAACAAGGGCGGCGGTTTTGTCTTTTTGTTGAGCACCCAGCTATGTAATGTTATCCTCCGTGTCAAATCTGTGTGCTTTCAAGTTTCCAGTGTCAATTTTGACGCTCAAACAAATGGGAAGGATCCCAATATTTTCCCCATCAAAGGTGGAAATAATTTTGCTTTAGCCGACCTTTTCTAATCAAAGTTTTCTCAAGGTTTGATTTATTTTTTTAGTTTTATAATAATAAAATAATTATACAACTTTTTTTTGAGAGGGATAATT
>Ga0228711_1005182_pt1 | contig 19896 bp, 18 predicted proteins | sample MedpolnodulmetaG_2_FD_177996 | JGI IMG/M metagenome (GOLD analysis project Ga0228711, IMG submission 177996) | Root nodule microbial communities from Medicago polymorpha collected in Santa Monica, California, United States - brown nodules | ecosystem: Host-associated > Plants > Roots > Nodule... | reverse complement strand
AAACATTAAGCATAAGAAACATGAAAAGTTATGATTTTGCATGATCAAAACAAGTAAAATCATAGAATTTGTTGTTCACTGACCTTATGATGTTTACTCGCGCCTTTAGCAAAAACAGAAGGGTACGACGGCGTGATGAGAAGAAGCCACGACGGCGACGGCGGAGGCCGACGGTGGTGGATGATTACAACGGTGAGGGTTTTGAGTTTTCAGTTCAACGTGTTTTTGTTCTTGTTTTGTGTTTGTGTTTGGAGGGAGAAAAGAAAAGAAATACGCAATGGTTACTAATTAATAAAGTGACTTTTGAGTTTCTTTCACTAAAGTCCCTAACACATCATATGCCAAGTGAGTATAACACATGTGCCACTTCATCACTTAATAGATTTTTTTAACGGCAGAGACTAAAGTGATAACGGAAGTGTAGAGTCAGGGCTTGTTTTATTTAATCATGAGTCAGGAACCTATGTAACAGCGAGGTGTAGAGGCAGGGACCAAAGTGACTATATTATTATGTATTGATTATTACACGTGAGTGTGACTCGATGACAAGTTGGCATCTCAATCCGTCGTGTCGTTTACTTTTGCGTCTCTGCTTGTTCTTATCCCAACTGTAACAAACAAACAAACAAACGCATCAACAAAAAATCCACTCTGGTTTTTCTACACAAACCTTAAACTCACCATGACGAAAACAACAAATTCTCCATCAGGTATCAATTCTATAATCCCTTTCCTATTTATTTCCTTCAATCAAATTTTATATGTTTTTTTCTTCTTACAAATTCGGAATATACGCAATTTAGTCATTAAAATTGCATGTGTAGTCAATTTAGTCCTTCAATTGCATGTGTCTAGTTAATTGAACTGAATTGCATTTAAGAGGATTGATTTTGCCATCCAGAAAGGATTAGCGGCATGTTTGCCTTCCATTTATGTATAAATTATAAGTGAAATGTTAGAAGTTAAATTAGACAAAATAAATAAAAAATTTAGTCCTTCAAATTTGCAAAATAATTTATATAAGAGATAGTTGTCGTCAATAAAAGTTGATGTATTAAAGATTCTTTGCTTGTTTTGATGCATGGGTTAAGAAAATGACCAAGTTGAATGATATTTTTCAATTTAAAAGACTAAGTTACTATTTCGCAAATTTGAGGGATTAAATTGACAAAAGTTTATAATTTCAAGGACTACAATGGCTATTTTTTTTTTCGTTTTTTATGTGGTAGGGGTAAAATAGTATCTATGAAACATTGACACACGAGCTTTGGTAATTTGAAAAATAGAACTGAAACCCATGCATCATTTTTGTGTCGATGCGAGACACCAAACACACCTTTAATCTAAAGTGTAGGTGCTACATATGTTTGTTTTTTCTTCGTGTGTGTGTGGAAGTTATGGAAACTATAAGATAATTTTGTCATGATGTTTTATGCAATTAGTTAAAGAAGCAAAAGGACCCGATTTGGTTGAAAGAGCAAAGGATGAATTTGAGGCTATATTGCATCCTCATAAGTCTTCAAGCCATCACCACAGGGAAACTCATGGTATGAATAGTGACATAGACGAGAATACCTCATTGGATGATGTTAAAGCTCCAAATGTGTTTGAACGAGCGAAGGAGGAGTTTGAAGCCATTGCTCAAGTGTTCCATCACAACAATGAGGCTTCAACTCATGACATAAGGTTGAAATCGTAACTTCCTTATACCAAAATTTTATGAAAAAACTGTCAAGCGAAAGTCGATAATTTTGTTTACAATTTCTGATTTCTACTTGTTTTATGTTGTCACATAGGGATGAAAATCAAATGGCTGAGTTAAACCATAAACAAAAACCCTCAGGCTCTTCATCAGGTATATCTTACTTTGTGGGAGAGCTTCTTTTCCTTGGTCATTTTGAGATTGCGTTCATAAGAATATTTTGTTAATGCATTCTTTAATGTAATGTCTGTCATTAGGCCTCATCAATTTTATGTATTGGTTCTTGGACTTTTATGTTGTTGTGGTGGTGTGGAATTCGTTTCTTTGTTTTAATAGTGATTTGAGGATCTTGTAGTGGTTTATACTTTATACTTCTTCTTTGCTTTAAAAAAATGTGAAAGGGAAATAGGTATTTATTAAAGTAACACCAATGGTCATTTCACATCTCCCTCCGTGGGGATTTCAACTCTGTCGGTAAAACTCTTACTACGGTTCACTCTTTGAATGACTGCATAATTGTAAATTGTAATTTTAGAAGCACCTCAACCTGTGAGTCTAATATGCTTATTAATAGTTTGAATTGTATAGAAACAAGTAATGAATTTTATTGCATTTTCTTTTTTGTAAAAGAACCCTATCTTCTCTGGTCCATTCGACATGTGCAATCTCTTTTCCGTCAATACATCCACTGCCTTGGGTACCTTGCTATCTAGATTATATATAATATAATCTGAATGTAAAAACCACTGTTGCAAATATAGGAGTCTTATTTAATCCTGGGTTGTTGTTTGATATGATAGTTCAGGGAAATCATAATTTGTTGACTTTGATACATGACATTTTCTGTTGACAGAAACAAAAGCAAAGAAAGTCAACATATTTGTGAAAGCTAAGGAAGAGATTAAATCCATCATACATCATGATAAGTCAAAACACCATCATCATGATAAAGAAACTCATGGAAGGAGTGATGATATCGATGAGAATACCTCTATCAATGAAGTTAAGGGACCAAATGTCTTTGAAAGAGTAAAAGAAGAATTCGAAGCTGTTATCCAAGCAGTACATCCAAAGAAAGAAAGATAACCATTTTCCTGCCTTACAATGTAATGGTGTTGAATTCAGTTTGATATGGAAGAATATGTTATTTACATTAGATAAACAGTAAACATGCTTGTACTTGTATTATAGTTTGTAGTGTTTGAGATGTTTTCTGTGGGAATGATAGTCTCCTTTAACATTGCACATATACATTTAAGTGCAAATCACTGATGTGGTAACAGTATTTAATTTTGAAATTGGATTGGACACATAAGATCGATATTATGTTTTTTACCAACGTGATGTTATTCACTTCGGCAACGGCATTGTACAATTCGTTAATATTGCAGAGTGTATAAAGGTTTTATCTTAGTCTTGGTTGTATCTTTAGGTTGTAAAAGGAACACTGTTCCTAATGTGTTTTCTTATCTTACTAAATCTGCTACGTTGATTTTGTTAACCTTGCGTCCCAATGTCATTTGCATTGTGATATATTATGAAGCTGTATTCCAAAGCTTCTTCAGTTCTGTATAGAAAAGATGTGTTTGTGGTGTACTTCAGTTCTGTATTTTTGCTTCTTCAGTTTGGGAGGTGCACACTTACTTTCTGTGATTCATTATCAGTTTTGGGTTGCTGCTCTTTTGTCAATTTGGATTTCAGTCATGATGATTATCTGTTATGATTTTGTAATTTTTCTATCACTATCAGTAGTTCTTTTTGTCGAAGCCTTTTTATTTAATTTTTTTTTACTTTTTTTTCTTTCTTTCTATAGTTCTTATTTGTTTAGTGAAGTTTTCGTATTTTAGAAGGTATTGTAATCCTTGTTTTGATTTTTTTTTTTCAATTTTTGGCTTTGAATATACTATTAGGTGGTTGCATTTTCTGCAATAGAATACTGTTGGAAGTTACAGAAACTATGAGATGATTTTGTTGTGACGTTTTATGCAATTTGTTAAAGAAGTAAGAGCATATTTGGTTGAAAAAGTGAAGGAAGAATTTGAGGCTATATTGCATCCTCAGAAGTCTTCAAGCCATCATCACAGGGAAACTCATGGTATGAATAGTGAGTGACATTGGATGATGTTAAGGCTCCAAATGTCTTTGAACGAGTGAAGGAAAAGTTTGAAGCCATTGCTCAAGTGTTCCATCATAACAACGAGACTTCAACTCATGATATAACGTTGAAATCATTAATAATTATCCAAAAAATGACAGGTGACAGTAGATATTTTTGTTGACAAACTTGGATTTCTACTTGTTTTATTTTGTCACGTAGGGATGGAAATCAAATGGATGAATCAAACCATAAACAATATCTCAGGCTCTTCATCAGGTATAACTTATTTTTAGGGTGCTCATTTTTCTTGATCTTTTTGAGGTTGTCTACATAAGAATTATGAATAATGTGTTAATGCATCTTTAAAGTTTTGTTTGTCATTAGGCCTCATCAATTTTATGCATTGGTTCTTGGACTTGTTTTTGTGGTGGTGGTGGTCGTGCAGAACACTTTCCTTTGTTTTAACAATGATTTGAGGATCTTTTCGTCATTTGCTTTTTTAAAATAAATGGAAAATTATTTATAAACTAGACCTGCAACTAAAGAGATTTGAGCTATGTCCCTTGTAAGTTGTAACCCTTGAAGTTGCTAGGTCAAACTTAAACTCAGATTTGAACTTTGTCCCTTGTTACCCTTGAGGTTTACGTTTTGTACGAATCCATTCTTGTAAAATGTAATTCTAGGAGCACATCAACATGTAAGTCTAACGTGTTTAGAAATAGTTTAAATTGTACAGAAACAGTAATCAATTTTAGCTCGAATAGTTTGGTGTGGAACCCTACTTTCTCGCAAACCATTTTCCTTCCTTACAATGGAATGGCGTTGAGTTCAGTTTGATATGGATGAACGTTATGTACATTAAATAAACAGTAAACATGTTTATACTACTTGGATTGATTGTAATCTGTAATACTTGAGTTGTTTGCGCGAATGATAGTCTCCTTTAACATCGCACATATTCATTTGAGTACAAATCTGAAATCACTGATGTGGTAACAATATTTGCTTTTGATTGGACCGGACACATAAGATATAAACATGATATTTCACTTCTGCAATGGCATTGTACATTTCATTAATATTGTACTCTAACCGCATGTTTAAGCTGATCCTACCGCAAGAACAAATACACGCTATATCTCCATAGAAAATATGAGTTGTAGTGTACTGTAGTTCTGTATTCTTGCTTCTTCAGTTGGGTCGATGCACACTTACTTTTTGTGATTCCTATCAGTTTTAGGTTGCTTTTCTTTTGTCAATTGTTCAGCCATGATGATTATCTTTTATTTTTTTGTAAAGTTTCTATCACTCTCGGTTATTATTTTTAGTTTCTACTGAGTTTTTTTTTCTACAGTTGTTATTGTTCAGTGAAGTTTTTGTATTTTAAAATGTATTGTAGCTAGGCCATCTCATTGGATTGTAATCCTTATTCTGATTTTCACAACTTTCGGCTCTTAGTATACTGTTAGGTGGTTGCATTTTCTGCAATAGATTACTATTGAAGTGTTTAAACATTTTATTTTAATAGTATGCACAACTTGTGCATAAACATTGGTCAATCCTTATCAACAAATTGCTTTGTTTAAAAGCAACTTGTACCTCATTTATTTTCCACATTATTTTCGTACGGAAATGATTAAGGAAAATGGACAATTTAAAATGATTAATTCAATGGAAATTTATAATCAAAAGTTGTTAGAACAACAACTAGTAAAAGAAGAGTAAAGAAATGCAAATCACAAACAATGGAACACAATTGTTTGTTTATGCTATTCGGTCAATAGTGTGTTTGGATAAATGTTTGGCCATTTTTATCATGCTCAATGCAATTCTAACGTGATCTTATAGAAGCTAATAATCGAATCTTCACCTAGACGTGTGGTGCTGCCGTGACTTTGTAGTTTTCGAAACATAGGCCAAATGTGCTTACCTCAATGACTACTGAGCAGTTTTAGTTCCGTATGTTACTTGAGTGAATTGGGGTTTACAGTGTTACAAGATATATATAGACACACACTACCGTCTAGATTACAATAATACATCTAAATTGTACAGCATGACTTTCACCCCTACGCCCCACAACAAACAGTTGAGCCTATAACGCACGTCTAGGCCAAACACAAGGGCAGGGGTGAAGGGAGCTTCGCACTGCTGCACTAGCTCAACTGCCTCGTCTATGACTCTCTTATGTTCCTATGAGTCATACTCAACAAAGGTCAATGGTTTTGCCGACCTTCAAACATTACACGTAGGCTTTGTTACTATAAAAGTTAGCATATATGTACATCTTCAATATATAACCACAACTATCCTTCCACTTTACGTCATTATGAATGCAGTTTTTTGTGTTCAATTCACTTTCCATGTAAAACAAGTGTCTGAGTAATGATATACAAAAACATTAATATATGCAACCAAAATGCATCTTTTTTATGAGTAGAGGTACAAATATAGCAAAATATTATATGTAAGAATACATTACTAGTTTTCTTCAAAAAAAAAAGAATACATTACTAGTTAAGGAATTGGCTATACTTGAAAAAGATTAAAGAAGGAAACAAACCGGTGGTCATGGCCATCGTCATGAGCTTCTACTAGCTTCATCCCGACTTTTGAATTCTAAAGCCATTAATTAATGCAACCCTAACTGCCTAACGTACCACGGAAGAATTCAGCTCTACACCAAAATATCACTTTTCTGGTACAATCCAAAATATCACTTTCTGATTTGTGCCAAATCTCTAAATTGAAAAGTATGGGTGAGATTGTACCAAAAAAAAGTTTGGGTGAGTGAGTCCCTCACCATAGGAAATGATACCATATAAAACTCATTTGAGTTGGTTAGATAACGTTGGTTTGAGACATTTGAATGTACTACTACTATCAAAATATTAGATTTGATTTACGTCGGTAATAATTTTAGAGTTAGTTTGACTTTTTAAAAAATATATAAAAATACATTGTAAATCGTGAAAATAATTCTCAAGTAAAAGGAAGTCATAAAATCTCTTAAAATAAATGGAAGTTATGAAAAATCTTCTTTTAGATCCATTTCAACCTACACGATCCTTTCTCAATCAAGCAAGAGTGAAATTAATGATTTGAAAATTTTGATAGGAAAATGCAATGATGAGAGGGAGATGAAACTAGAGAGATTGATATGGATGATTTTGTCTTTCATTTGGGATGGTTGAGAAAGGAGACGATAATCAATGAAGAGAAACGTATTTTTGTGCAAACAGAAATGGGAGAGAACATGTGTGAGTTCATTGAGTTTGGTTTAGATCTGAGCCATTAATTTTAATCCAATGGTTCATAATGGATCCTCTTACTCTCACATAAGGATCTCCTTTCTCACTAGATACTCTCTCTCTCTCTATATATATATATATATATATATATATATATATATATGAAAAATGTTGTGTGTCGCGAGAGATTTTTTTCACGACAACCTCGCGAGAGAGCTATTATAACTGCAGCATTAATTAATTGTTTCATAATCAAAGCCACACATGTATTCCACTAAGAACAAAATCTATCGGCTCAAAACATTTTAGATAAATTTGTTATGTTTTCTCTTCTATATAGAACAGGGAAATTACCAAATACCCCTCCATCTTATTTCTCTTCCAAACCAAATACAGCTTAAACGACAATCAAAACAAGCGGCGGGAGATCCATTCTAATGCGAAAGAGACACTTATCAACTGAATTAGTACACGTACGTGCAAGTTCCAAAGCTATCGGTTGTGATCTAAGCAAAATGAATGATGAAATGCAAGTCAACAACAACACACAAAAACACACAAAAAACACAAAATCCAAATCATATGATGAATGATGATGACAGATTCACAGCTGCTATTAAAGAACAACAATCATCCATTCACTGTATACCACTGTTCACCTTCAAATCCTAACTCAAAACCTCTTGAGCACACAGACACTTCTCGCATTAAGCATGTCCCAGTGTCAGACACCCATAGTACATCTCTCACGTGCCCACACACACACTCTCTCTCTTCTAGTAGGAGTATATAATTAAGGACCCTTGCTCATTCTCTTAATACGTATACAACTCATCTTATCTTATATATCTAATAGTAGTAATGATGTACTTGAGAAGTGGATTCTCTGAATATTCAAACGAAATCAGCAACAACACTGGCAGTGCCAGTGAGTTATGCTGCACAACAGCACCAAATTCAACTATTACTACTTCTCAAGATATCATCACAATCACACAACCACCGAACCCTCTCTCGGACAATCTAGCTTCAATACTAGATGATACAGGGTTTGACTTCTTTTCCGATGCAAAGATCATTGCCGGAGATGGTCGAGAAGTTTCAGTGCACCGGTGCATTTTGTCGGCGAGGAGTAGTTTCTTTAAGGATGTGTTTAAGGGAAATAAAGAAACGACGCTGCAACTGAAGGAAGTGGCTAAGGATTATGATGTTGGGTTTGAAGCGCTTAACGTTGTTCTGCGTTATTTGTATTGTGAGAGAGTTGAGGATCATCATTTGTCTGCTAAAGATGTTTGTGTTTGTGTGGATGATGATTGTCTACACTTTGGTTGTTGGCCTGTTGTTGATTTCATGCTTCAACTTCTTTATGCTTCATTCACCTTTCAAATTTCTGAATTGCTTGCTCTTTATCAGGTAAGAATTAAGCACTTTATAGATGCTATTTTATTTAATAATAAAAGATGACAGAGAGTTAAAGTAATTTCATAGGGGCAGCTCGGTGCATTAAAACTCCCGCATAGGTAGGGTCGGGGAAGGGGTCTCACCATTTTGGTGTATTGTACGCGGTCTTACCCTGTTTTTTTACACGAGGCTGTTTCCGAGACTTGAACCTGTGACCTTTCAGTTAAATTAATTTCATACAATTTATTAAAATAATCTTAAAACAATTTCTTGACAATTGATTTGATTACTTGCAGGACCATCTACTAGACATTCTTGACAAAATGGCAATAGATGACATGTTAATGGTTTTTTCTATAGCAAACATTTGTGGTAAAACATGTGATAAACTACTAACAAGGTGTACAGATATAATAGTTGAATCTAATGTTGATATAACCACTCTTGAAAAATCACTGCCTCAACCTATAGTGAAACAAGTAATATACAAACGCAAACAACTAGGTTTAGACATGTATGAAACCGTAAATCTTCTAGACAAACATGTCACCAGAATACATAGAGCTTTAGATTCAGATGATGTAGAATTAGTAAGGTTGCTTTTGAAAGAAGGACACACTACTCTAGATGAGGCTCATGCACTTCACTATGCTGTTGCATATTGTGATGTCAAAACCACTACCGAGCTTCTTGATCTTGGACTTGCTGATGTAAATCATAAAAATCTTAGGGGCTACAGCGTGCTACATGTTGCTGCGAAGAGAAAAGAACCGAAGATTATTGTATCTTTGTTGACGAAGGGAGCTCAACCTTCTGAACTCACTATGGATGGCAGAAAAGCTCTTCAGATTTCAAAGCGCTGTACAAAAGCTGTGGATTATTATAAATCTACTGAGGAAGGAAAGGTTTCTTCGAATGATCGGTTGTGTATAGAGATATTAGAGCAAGCTGAGAGAAGGGAGCCTTTACATGGGGAGGCATCTCTTTCTCTTGCTAAGGCAGGGGATGATTTGCGTATGAAACTGTTGTACCTAGAAAACCGAGGTATTTTCTTACATGTTAATATTTTTTCGTTTTAATTTCTTTTTGTTGAAAACTTTTGAATTAACATTTGTGTCGCCTTGTTACTCCCGAATTTCACGTATCACTCCAATCGACTAGAAATATGATTTATAGGTATAGCTTATAAGGCTTTGAAAGTTTTTAACTTACAAGTCAATTTAAGTACATCTCCAAGTCATAAATACTGAACATAACTTCTAGATAACTTTAGCTCCTAATTTTTTGCTTTTTAGATTTAGAGCAGAATTGGTGCATTGTCCTTTTTTATTGTTTTGAAGCTCATTTAATGCTTTTGAATGTCTATAGCCACAATCCCACATATTCACGCAGACAGTATATTTGTCGCCATTGCATCGAGATTGGACATTCTAGGTCTCAAGCTTGGTATTTTAGATGTGAAAAAAAGTAAAATCTGCATTGAAATTCGAATCGTTCGATCTCGATCCTACGACTATTGATGTGCTGACTACAGGAAATCTATATCCCTCGTTTTAAGTAGCATGCCATTTGTCAACTTTGAGTCTTGAATCAATTAATTTTTAGGAAATACGAACTTCATGATCTTTGTTTTTAAACAACTTGTTGATCAACTAACGATTCATTGTTTTTCAGTTGGACTAGCAAAACTTTTGTTTCCCATGGAAGCAAAGGTTGTGATGGATATCACTCCAATTGATGGCACATCTGAATTTACTCCAAATTTGGGTGGTTACCAGAGGACAACTATGGACTTGAATGAGACACCTTTTAAAATAAAAGAGGAGCATCTAATTCGGATGAAGGCACTGTCTAGAGCAGGTAATATATACATGTTTCCCATCAAAAGGTTGAATGCTCAAAGTAATTATTATCAAACAATGGATCTAAAATGTATCTATCTGGTTCGGTTCGAAAACATAGGATTGGTGGACCATACCATTAACAGTTCGATTCAGTTTTACCAAACTATGATAACAGCTCGATTTTCTTTCTTGAACCGAACCACGAACAGTCCTACTTATTTGAATACAATACTGCGAGAAAATGCACTGATAATTTAAATTATTTTAGGACTGTTATCTAATCAAATCTATTAATGTCTTCAGAACATAATTTTAACTAAATTATTTTGAAAACTAACATATTGATATATCCAAACCATGAGGTTGGATTGAATTGCCGAGTGAAAGTGGTTGATATAGTGTTATATAACCAATAATTGATACAGGGACCAATTTTCATTATAAGTTAGATATTAGTCACCATTTATTTTTTAAATTTTACAAATTGATGCTTATATTTTATTTTGATTTTTTGGTCATTGAGCAGTGGAGTTGGGGAAACGTTTCTTCCCTCGTTGCTCGGAAGCGTTGAACAAGATCATGGATGCCGATGACCTATCGCAGCTTGCATGCATGGGTCATGACAGTCCTGAAGATCGACTAGTGAAGCGCAGACGATACGCGGAGCTACAAGAAGTTCTTAATAAGGTCTTCCATGAAGACAAAGAGGAGTTTGATAAATCTGGCATGTCTTCATCATCCTCATCCACGTCAATAGGAATGCCAAGGGCTAATAATAGTATGATAGCAATGAATCATTGATGAAGATAATAATAATAATGTACTCTGAGGTGTATACCTTCTTTTATAGTGATTTCATTGGTCTTAAAAGGAATAAAAGTGTGAAAGTTTTTACATCATAGAATCTTTGTTCTGTCAAACAAAAAAAAATCATTGTTGTTAACTATTTTTATTGAAGTGTGTCTTCACAGCCATTTGAGTCTTGAGATAATTAGAAGAATTTTAAACTAAGAACTAATTTCATTAGTCAAAACGTCGTCAGAAAGGCGCATGAAACTTCGACTTCCACCCATCGTCCTACTATGTTCATCAATGTCTGCTTTACAAATAGAAGCACCCCCCCGCCTTCTATATCATAGCAACATGATTCGCTGGGGTAGGTAGAGAACCGTGAATTGGTTCGCGGGAACTGGTTCCCGATTCTTTTACAAATTCATGTGCACCCGTTCGTGTCAAATTCGGTTCTTTAGGGGAAACGATCCTGTTGAAGTAGCACTTGAGAGACCTCCTTACATTTTATACTGACAGAACTATTCCCCTGCCACCCCAAAATAAATGTCTGTTCATTACTCAGACTTCAATAAATTGATCAAGGACTTTTTTTTTGAAAGACAAATATATAATATATAGTTAGAAAAAACTGATAGTACAGTGGTCCTGCCAACGCAAACACAGGAGGGGCACAAGAGATACCCAAGTGATCGAGTCAAACAAAAAGAAAAACTGATAAAATTATTGTAGAACTAGAACCTGCTTATCTTTATTCCAAGCAAATGGAATTTCTATGAAATGAATTCCGATGTAAAACTAGTTCTATCGTAAACTTCGATTCACTTTTTCTGTTATAACAAGTAAAGGTTTGAGAAATTTCCCAAACTGTTACAAAAAGAAATTTCCCAATGAAACCAAAGATTTGCAAACAAGACATTCAAACCAAGCAATTGCTTTCCAAACAAGCCATGACAAGGTCTCTTTTTAGTTTTTGCTTCCAATCAATTTCTGGTACTTTTTCGTTTTCAGAATTATTACTAATCAAGGTTCTTGTGTTCAATTTATGTTTCATATTGTACCGTTCTTTGCTTTATTATGGCTTTAACTCTATTGTTCTTTTCAGGAATTGCTTTCTTTACCATTAGGTGGTGGAATTCTGCTACCTTTGAAGCTATGCATCCAGAGGGATCTCTTCAAGGAGATACATGGCCTTATGTTGAAGATAAATCCTATATTTGGACAATGTGTTTTTGTACCCTTAGCAGCTTACATTTTGTGGCAGCTTCCATACGATCATTGTTAATATTTTGTGCCGACAAAGGCTTTTAAGAGATCCTGAACTCTGAAGTCATGACTTCCTACTGATCCTACAGGTAATCAATGACTGAACACATGCTTCATTTTTTTTTCCCAGTTCATAATAGGGGAGAGAAGAACAACAATAGATAGAGTCGAGATAGGTACTATATTATTCATCTTTATACTCACAGTAAAAATGACTTGTATATGAACAAACTTATTAGTCTCATTTTAGTAACTTGAATATGGTCTGTCTCAATACACGTGTTTGACAAACTAGTTCAATATTAATATCATTACGACAATAGCATTAATGGTAAAATAGTAGCAAATAAAGCATACTGATTAATTATAGATGTTATCCCTTTCTGAGACTCCATAATCATATCTGCTATACTATTTCAGTAGAATTTCTGATGAGGGTTAAAACATCAAATTTCACTTTTCTTTCACATTGTTTACTTCAACCTTTTACAGGGAACTCTCAAGAAAAGCTAAGAAAGCAAACAATGTATGGTGGAGCTTAAGTGGGTTGCTTGGGGATCAAAATCGCTTGCTGATGTACATCGTTTTTCAAGGCATATTTACCATTGTAACCATGGCAATGACTGTCCTCATATTCTTCTCATATAAATTGCATGCATTCTTCCAAATAATTAAGCTTTCTGTATCTGTATGGAATGGAGGAAACTTTCTGTTGGAAGTAATGCCTAGACATGCAATTCTTATGGTGAAAAATAAATCAGAGATGAAATCTGCCCAAGATTAAATGGACCGATGACCAAGATCAAGTGATGGAGAGTTCAACAGTTCTGTTCTTGGGACATTTGATTGACTTACTCAACTAATATCCATGTCTTTTGTTCTGATTGAGGCTCTATTTGTTTGATCTAATCCTTAGTGCTAAGAATACAAATTTGAGTAGTTGTAAATGCATATAACTCTTTTCTTTTTATAAAGGAAAAATTAATGGATAAGGTGACTTACCAAAAAGAAGTTCTTATTAGACCTTTCTATGTTCAGAACATCCAAAGCAGTAGCATCCTTCCCGTTGAATTCATCCGCAAATGATTTGTCCATACCAGTTGAATGCCCGGAATTGGAAGGTGCTACCTTGCCCTAATCTACAAATAATGGAGAAATTAATCAGCCAATAAATATTTACTTGCTCTCCAAGTTGAGGCTTTTTGTGTCGCAAATAACGATCCAACCCATGTTTGATAGCCACAATAAGCAATCATAGGATATGAGTTTAAGAATAAGCACTTATTGGAAGAGGCTTTCAGACGTAGCACTTACAGTGCTGAAAATGAGTTATCTTATGAGTAGTTGGAATATGTGGGTGATGTTGTTCTTAACTTGTTGATAGAAAAGGAACAATTTTTTTCATATCCAAATTTGAAACCGTGTATTTTGACAGGGGTTGGATCGTTATTTGCGACACAAACATGGGTTGGATCGTTATTTACGACACAAAAAGCCTCAACTTGGAGAGCAGGTAAGTATTTATTGGCTAATTGATTTCTCCATTCTTTGTAGATTATGGCAAGGTAGATAGTTTTAATATCAATGATTTGTCCGCTACTATTCAACATTTGCAAGTCTTCAAGATAGTCTTCCTTGCTCAAACACTTCCACTTCGACACGCAACTAACTGTTTTTATCGAACACTGGCTTTTATCGAACTTCCAAAGCCTTCTTTGGTGTCTCCGTATTTATATAAAATCACCACTCACTACCATTGTGTTGAGATGAAGATTATTATACGATGTTGAACTGCATAGAGTGATAAGGAGGAGTCATCTTCAGGTCCCAGAGTATCTAAGTTCCAAGACAAGTGCATGTATCTGAACGAAAAACCTTTAGCAGCTTTCTCTGAATCCTGTGGAACTTTAGCTTTGTAAGGCCACAAATACAGCCCCATTCCACCAGTCACTTGAAAGACAATCATCATACACTTCAACCATTCTCTTTCTGATTTATTTTTTCTGTTCATTTTCTTATGCTTGCTTTCATTTCTGGTTCAGCAAGGGGAACAAAAGAGGGATGCTTGTCTGGAAAGGGAAACATACGCATATTTTAATAGGAAGGACGTCCAGAAAGCACTTCACGCCAAACTCACAGGTCTCGGATACTGATCTACCTGCTCCGGGTACGGTTGCTTAGCATTACAGTTACACGCATATAAATTTATGAATCACTAGTTTACTCTTTTTTCTCTATAATGGAAACATTAATTTCATTCTACTTGTTTCTATTCCATCCATTCAGTTTCAACAATAAATTGACTGTTTTGTCCAAGTTTTTGTATTGAATGCTAACTTCCTTCCTTCTTTTATAGTGGTTACTATTATGACATGCAAAATCTTGATATCCCAACTATATCTCTTCTCGGGTCACTTGTTAGTTCAGGTGCAAGAGTTATGGTGTATAGGTAAGTTTTTTTTTTTCCCTCCAACTTTTTTGTTACTTATTCACATCAATCAATGCCATATACTTTTAACTAACAAAGTTATTTTCCTCTGCAGTGGAGATCAAGATTCAGTTGTGCCATTTATGGGGACACGATCTCTAGTAAATGGATTAGCCGAGGAGATCGGATTGAAGACATCAGAGCCCTATAGAACATGGTTTGATGGAAAACGGGTAAATATTTATGTGCTCTTTTGGTGGCCAAATAGAACCTTTAAATTTTACTTAGCTACTGTATTTTCATTCCTACCTTTTGATTGTTTAGGTTGCTGGATGGACCCAAGTATATGGGGACATCCTTACCTTTGCAACTGTAAGGGGAGCGGGTGGTGCAGCTCCGGCTACTCAACCAGAGAGTTTAATGGTGTTGTTCAAAGCCTTTTTGGAAGGAAAACCACTTCCAAATAATATGAGTATGTGAATTTTTATAAATGTTTTGTTGGGTCCATAAATGGTTTATGGTTGAAATCACATGAGTTCTTAGTTAGTTTATCTCTTCTAAGGTTTCACATGTTACCTTTTAGTTCTTCAAATTTAAAAATCCAATGTTCCAAACACTGGGAACCACCACCGATTGACTAACCGACGGTGGTGGTTAACAGATGCATGAGGAATGATCCTCCGCCCACCACCAGGGGCGATTGCTAGTATAGCCAAGGGGTAGCAATGGCTTCCCCAAAAAAAAAAAATATTGAATGAGTAGTAGGTATGTTATTATATAATTGGCTACCCCTAATAATATATATTTGGCTACCCCAAGTTTGATTTTAGTTGAAATAATTTTGTCCGACTTTGATTACTTTTCAGAACTTTGATACTTGATCTTGTCTCACAGAAATTGAAGAATCTATCTCTAATAATATTATTTTTATTAAACAAGGAAAATATTACAATAGCAATAAATTTTAATCTGTTACTATTAGTCCAAAAAATATATTATATAGTCCCAACATCCATTCCATTTGTATTGTTATATTAAAATTATAATATTATTAACTTATTAGTAAATATATTTGGACAAACGAAAGGAAACAACACTTTATTTACATTGAAAAGGACATTGCAAGTCACTTAAACTCATTGCAATTATGGATGAATTTGAGTCTTTGAAGGATGAGTTCGACTTTCATAAATAGCTACTATCAATTTTAATTTCTTTCATTGTTGATTTTTACGTAATAATTTTGACATTAACATTGAATATTAATGAAACTCTAGATTATTCATTCAATTAAATCAAATTAATAATTTATAAACTTTAAAATTTTAAAACTTTAAACTAAATTCATTCATTTTTATTAAGTTTATTTAATTAAATATTTTTTTATTAATAAATTTTAATTTTTTTTTTTTTTAAGACACTAAAATGGGATATATATATTAACACCGGCGGAAAGCATTCCTCAGTACAAGGTGTACCAGGGAACCCACCCCAAGAAACAAATCGTCAATACAAAGTATATACAATTCAAAGGTTGGTCGAGACCCCAACACATCATAGGGTTCGACCACCATCTTTGAGAACCGTACACAAATGAAACGTTATTAGCTTTTAGCCACCAATACGAGTGGAACTTTACTTTATCTATAAGCTGTAAGATTGGTGTAAGATTGGAGTTTCTATGTTATTGAAAAGCCTGTTGTTGTGTTCATTCCATATCATCCAAACACGAAGAAGCCAAATCATTTGAAGAAAAGACGTGCATTTCTCGGAGTAACCTATATAATGAATAAATTGAATGAAATGCTCTCTAATAGGGATAGGATCAACACCAGACACCCCAATTCATGATATTATATGCTGCCATAAAGAACCAAATTCCTTGCTATGAATAAACAAATGGGACGCTGACTCCTCAGTACCACATCCAGACACACACCTAATAGCATCGACCTGAAGCAGACCGCGATGTTGCAGGTTGGTTTTTGTAGGTAACCTGTCCTTCAGCAATCTCCACGCCACTAAGGAGGCCTTCAAGAGAACCTGTTTATGCCAGACAAGATCTCTCGTAGCATCAACATCAATGGTAGTAACCGGAGTTGTCAGAATATGATATGCACCTTTCATAGTATAACCATCAAGAATGTCCGGATCCACTACCACTTGTCAGAAACGTTAGGCTGTACATAAACATTAGCCAGTAAATCCCTACACTCCCCTAACAACATCACCTCCCACGCCCACAACCTTCTCCTCCACCTCCACGCGTCACCTCCCGCATCCCAACCACGCTCCCACATGTCTGACACCGAACATAACTTATCAGACGCTAAATTAAACAGCCAGGCAAACCTCCTACACAACGGGGTATCTCCTAACCACCTATCATACCACAACAGAGTATTTGTCCCATCCCCAATCACCTTCGACACCCTCTCTGCAAACCAGCCCCTCTCATTATCTCCTACCCCATCCCTAATCTTCGTTATCTCCCTCCACCAAGAAGAAACACTCCGTCCCCCAACCGCCAACTTCCCTGCCTCATCACCATATCTCGCCACCAACACCCTATACCATAACCCACCTCTATCCACTAACAACCTCCACCACAATCTCCCTAATAAAGCTAATAATGGGCCAGCCCGGTCAGGCCCCATTTTTGTATGGGCCAAATGGGCTTGGGCCAAAAAAGCCCAAGTGTATTTTTGGGCTAGTTTTTTAGGCCCGACCGGCCTAAAAATGTGGGCTAGTGGGCCGTCCCATTAGCCCGACCCATTTTTAACTGCTCTACCACCGACCTCTCAAAAGTTAAAATCACCTGGTTACCACCATGGTGCCAACTGCAATAGCTTGAATCACCATTTTGAAAAACAAAAATATCTTCGATTCACCATTCGTAGCATTTCTGCGTAATGGCCCAAATCCGAATTCACAACTAATCTTAGTTCACATCCGACGAAAATTTATGGTACATCCAACAATATGAGTGTAATGGTACACCAAATCATTAAATTAATAATTAAATGAATTGTTTTATTTAAGAAAAAAAATTTCTATCATTGACAATTATAATAACCAAATCTTTTTTTATCAAAAACGTCGACAAAATAAAATTTAATTTCTTTGAATTTTTGTTATTACTCATAACAAAGAATATTGATTATTTTTTGAGAAAATGTAAAAAATTTAGTATGATTCTTATAAAAAATGAAAAGATATTTTCTAAAACATAACTATCGACAAATAACTCTTTATTTCATAAAACGATCATTAATTTGTAAATTTATAAAGTATGAGTACCAGTACACCTCAATTTGTGAGTATACCGTAGGAGTTTCCTTTTATAATTATTAAGTATTATAAATAAATCCGTTGAACACTTAAGTGTCAAATCTGTTTTTTTTTAAGGTGTCAAATCTGTTAAATAGCTAGAAAGATAAAAACTATAATGTTAAATAAAATAATCATAATTTTTTTTTTCAAAAATGTATCTTTATAAATATAAACACACAAAGATTGTTAAACTTAATGTATGAATATATTTTTTGTTATTATGTAGTTTATGGAAGACAGTTTTATCTTTCACGTCGAAAAAAAGACAGTTTTAACATTCAAAGTTACAATGAAATTTTCTCATTATTATTAGGGTTAAATATGTTTTTAGTCCCTACAAATTTATAAGTTTTTAAGTTAATCCTTACAAATTTTATATTCACTTTTAGTCCCTATTTGCATTTTATAAGTACTATTTTGAAGGACTAAAAATATTAATTTTTTGCAATTTTTTTTTAATATAAAGACTATTCTTACAAACTATAATATTATAGAGGACTTAAATTACTATTAAAATTTATAGGATTAAATTTAAAAACACATAATTTTGAAGGAATTAAAAACATATTTAACCCTTGTTATTATCATCATCATTCAACACTTATAAGACTATGTTTGTCCATTTACACGAACAAAAAAGTCTAGAAAGTACAATTATCGAACATAGATCTCTCAGATGTCTAGTTGCAACAACATTTAGCCTTGTTTGGTACACAGGAGCCACCGGGTCTTTCAAATGTTGTTTGACAAAATTGATTACAAAATTCTGAACCACCCATACATCTTTCAAACAAAAAGCACCGTGGTGTAGCATCATCTGTTGAATCGACTATTCCTGTTACAATTAATGAAACTTCGTTAAAAATATTATCTAATATTTTGAGATTTTTTATTGCATTTTCAAAGATATAGTAAACACTTTCATAAAAACGTGATTCCTAAAACTTGCATTAAAAAAGTATGCATATGGAACACCGCTCATTGTTATTTACAGGAAAATTTTAAAGTGGACTATGCCTCAATCTTAGATATAGGAAAGACCTTAAAACTTTGACAACATTTTAATACAAAAACACTATACCAAAACTTTTGAGTTCATATCAAACACATGAATCAAATAACATAAATAATGTATTCCTATAAAAATGTAACAAAGTTAATTTATGGAAGTTTTTTGTTACCTGCATCCGTGAATGAAACAATAGACACAATTAACAAGGTAAAAAGAAGATGATTGATGAGGGTTGCCATTCTCTTTTGCAAGGTTGAAGTCTTGAAGAAGAACACCTTACCATATGGTATTTATAATGAGTAGGAAAGTTATTTTAGACTAAAGGCACAAAAAGTTGTGGTGTGGTTTAGTGAAGGACAAAATTTTTTGTCCTGTCTCATGCATCCAGTTTGTCCTGTACCTGAAATAGTTTTACAAATCAAACACTGGACAACTGAAGTTGTTCTATCATGTCCTTCATTTTTTAGCAAATCAAACGCACCATATATGTTTTCATTTTAATAAGAAAAACAATCATTAACGAATTATTATTGATTGAACTTTGACTTGATCGATGCCCAAAAAGTTAATTATCTTAGTTAATGTTTGATATCTGTACAATCTTTATCTTTATTATTAGTACATGTCATCTCACAAATGCCCCTTTTCTAACTTATTTTCTATAAGCATTCACCATGTGGCTCTCTCTTTTCTTTTTTTTTTTCTTTCCTTTTTTCTTCTATTTACTAAATGTTTACATATATGGATGTAACTTGCCAATTGAGCTTTGTAA
>Ga0228711_1005181_pt1 | contig 19903 bp, 7 predicted proteins | sample MedpolnodulmetaG_2_FD_177996 | JGI IMG/M metagenome (GOLD analysis project Ga0228711, IMG submission 177996) | Root nodule microbial communities from Medicago polymorpha collected in Santa Monica, California, United States - brown nodules | ecosystem: Host-associated > Plants > Roots > Nodule... | reverse complement strand
ACAAAATAGAAACCAAAAAAAAAAAAACTATGAAAAAAAATGGTTTTACACCTTGATAAGGAATTAGCTTCACTTAGGAAGCAAGCATGACATATTTTAGAAGTGCATTAAACAGCATTTGGATTCCAACACCAAAAAATGAGATTGATTTATAATTTGACTCTAAGAATGTACTAATAAATATGTTTAAGCTATGATTTTCTTTCCTTTACCCTTATCCTTGTGGGTTCCTTTATATGGTTTTGATAAATCCAATGCATCATTCGCAGTGTTTTTCTTCCGCTTTGTGAAACCATTGCTAGTAGTATTACCTATGGGACCTGAATAAGCTTGAAATGGTTCCTTTGAAAAGGTATATGACATTGAATCCAAAGAGACATCATGAGGAACTATATCTGGATCAATATGATTTGAAGCTCCCAAAGGAAATCCAAGTTGTCCATCTTCATGCGGCGGAGGAAACTTTTCACTCTTGCTCTTAGCATTAGCATGAGTGATTAGACGCCTTCTCTGCTACATATGAAATCATAGGATCATATTTTAGTCAATGTTACTATTTGATAAGTTTCAATCTTAACAATGCACATTTTCAATTATAGTTGATGAAAATGAATTATATCACAGGGAATGCATTTTTGGTTTATGATATTGCATATTTTCAATTATCAAAGATGAGAATGATATAATATTTCTAAAAGCACTACACTACTACTGTGAGACCTAATAAATCAACGCATCAAACTATATTTACGAGTATCAAAAGAAGCATTTCATATAAACATACATCGATATTGTATTGAAGCTCAGCATTGGCTTCAGGAGCCGGAGCAGCTTTTACAGCTCGTTCACGTGTCCGATGCTTCTTTCCTCCATCAGCTCGAGCTTTGGCAGCAGCTCTTGATCTGAACATTCATATTCACAGAAACTCGGAGTTGGTTAAATATAATAGGGGGCTAACTTAAACTTGCACATGCAACTAAGTTGAAACAGACTCTAATTATTTGGTGATGTTCACATTCAGTGATAAGCTCAACTCATGATTAAAAGTGATACTGTCACAAGGGTCAGCAAAGAAAATACGTAGAGTTTTTCAATCTCCAATTTTTGTCCAAAAAGTTCTGAAAGAGACATTACTATTTGCATATATCTGAAAGTTACTCAATAAATATACCAGGTTATAAATATCGCCTGATCAATACATAATATTAAAAGAAAGCCTTCCATTTTATCGTCGATGTCCATATCTTCCTCACACTTCCTTACTCCTAATCCTTTTTATATATCATTTTTATTTAAATATTCACACGAGCATTTAGTGTGTGTCTCGCTTCTAATATGCCGAAAGCAAAACCTAAGAGCAGATACCTTCTGGCTTCATCGTCACGCCGTTTAACATCCATTTCCTTGGTTGGAGGATACTTCGGAAGACTAGAAGGATCACAAGCATAAGGTTCTGTGTTAAAGAACTGCAAGAAAGATAGGATAGTAAGGCAAAGTAAATATATGGTCAAGAATATAACAAAGAATATCTAAGTTTGACAAAGATAACGTCCACATCATCAGATTCAAGAGAAGTTTCATTTTATTAACATTTATTTTGGAATGTCCACATACTTTATCCTAATCATTTGAAACACGTCATTGAATCCAGATTTAGGACCTTTGTCAACTTATTATTCCAAAGAAAAAAGACAGCAAATTGACCTTCCAAGGTAACTAGAGTTAAGTAGTTAGTTTTTTCAAGGTAATTAGTGGGTAATTAGAGAAATAAGATGTTGTATATAAATAAGAAGGATCGAGAGAGTTGGGGCCTTTTGGTATTATGCAGAAGCCTTTAAGTTATGCAGCATTGTAATCAACGGCAATTTTCGGGGCTGTTGGGTAGCTCAACTGGTTTGAGTCAAGGGATAAGGAGTTGGAGGTCCTGGGTTCAAACCCAGACAAAGGAGAAAAAAACAAATCTCACAACTAATACTAACATTTGTCATTGGAAAAAAAAATCAATGGGGATTTTCCTTGTTATTTTGTAGTAAGATACAGGTCCTAACATAAACCAGAACCCACCATTTTATATCAAATCAAACTTGTTGATCCTATTCCAAGAAGGGATACATATTCTAAAATATAAACAAAGCTTAAGAGATAGATACATCCTCAAGCTGGTACAGAATTCCAATGATTTTTCCTCAGAGTCTCGGACAACAATCAATATTTTACCAACCATTCTCCTATAAAAGCACTTTATAAAATACAAGAACATCTTTTTGTACAAAATACAAGGAGATTTGTTTTCAATAGGCCTGTTCATGGTTCAATTTTTTAAGGAAACTGAACCGAACCAAACTAGAATAAATTCATTTAAAAAACACACTGAACTGATCACGATTCATTCCAAACTGAACCAAACTTGTTATTCAGTTTAGTGCACTAAGGTTCTATAGTTTTTAACTGAACTGTCTGTGTATGCAAAACCAAACTGAACATTGGGTTCTTCATGATGATTTTCCATCACTGATTGCTTCTGAACTGTGTTTAACATTGCAGATCAGTTTAATGAACCTTGCCAATAGTTCAGATCCTTTTCAGATTGGTTGAGTTTGGCTTACAGTTTGGTTTTTTCTGAACTGTGAGCAGGCCTAGTTTTCAACATCAGAAAAATACGCAGCGGTATATGTTTCACATACGAGTCTTGAGTACGTGTTCTAGGCAATCTATATGCACTGAGAATAGCTCAGGATCAAACAGATTGAAACAGCCTAATTGGCATGAAATAATAATATCAACAAGGCAGTACAAAATTTAAAATCACCATGCTTGCATTTTAATGACAAGATCAAGAATTTTCAAAAGCACACCTCACTTCTTAGAGCATCCGAGGCACTCTTCCGTTCTATTGGATCAATAGCAAGAAGAGTATCGACAAGGGGAAGAGCAGAAGGTGGAAATTCTTTAAATACATCTCTTATGCATCTTTTGTATGGCTCTCGAGGTTTGAACAAGGTAGCATTGGGCAACTTTGACTTCTTCCAATACTCATCAGAAGGTGAACCGCAAAGCTTGTATATCTTATGCAGTTGTTCCACCTGTGTAAAATATTCAAGAAAAGGATTAGAAAATATCCTATGGATATTTCAAATAACCAGAAAATGTGCTTAATGCCAACCCCTCAAACTATGTTAAGAGATGTTATAACTAAACTTTTGTTTTTGACAGATGTTATACCTAAACATAAGATCATCTAGTATATCCCTTAATTAAAAAGGACAACTAATGAAATAGACTAGGAGATGCATTTTAAAAAATACAGAATCCTACAGACATCAAGAGAACGCATTTTCTTAGACATCCGTCCGTGGGCATCTCCATCATCATCATATTATCCTCTAAAAAATCCTTACATCATCATCACCAGCTCCTCTAAATCCTTACAAATGCAGGACATGAAGACGATTCTGATTATGGGGTGCATTACTTGATTTACCATTAAGATGCACCTAAGTAATAAGGCCAAAATATGACTTAATAGAAGTCAGCTAAGATAAAATGTTTTAGAGAAATGACAATGTGAATTACTAATAGTTTAACAATTTCTATTGTGTGCAGTTCTTCTATTGAGTAAAATCTAGTTAGGCTCCGCCGCCACTTCATTTACCCTAAAATTTTCAATGAAATATTTTTTTGACATTTGTTCGGCCTCCTACAATAATCATGCTCCTTTTTACCCATTTGTTTTTGTAAAGAGTACCACATTTGATAAATTAAAGCTTGAAACTGTCTAAAAGTGGTGGGCAGTCTTCACTTTATAAGTCAGTTTTATACTAGAGTTGGGTTCAACCCGAATTCTAACATGGTATTAGAGCCCATCTAGGATCCATTGGAACACCGGTTATCGGACCACTAGGATCATGCTCCTAATGTTGATGTCCAACCCTGGGCATGAGGGGTAAGTGTTAAGAGTCACCCATTTGATGAGATAAGGCCTAAAATTGTGCTTATAAGTGGTGGGTAGTCCTCGCCTGACAAACCAGTTTTATAATGTTTGAGTTAGGCTCAACCCAAATTCTAAGATGAGTCCGAATAACACAATTTAGAGACAGAAATGAAAGAGGTGAAGTTTGACCAACATCAGTGCCTTGGAAACATTTGCAAGGGTAATGCTAAGAGTCTCACATTAGATGAGATAAGGCCCAAAAATGTGTTTATAAGTGATGGACAATACTCACCTTACATGTCAGTTTTGTAAGTGTTGAGTTAGACTCAACCCAACCAAATTCTAAGATGGTATAAGAGCCTATCTAAGATCTATCGGGCCACCCGCTATTGGGAGACTCAGGTCACACTCCAGATGTCCAGTCCTAGGCGTGATAGAGGTTTGTTAAGAGTCCCACACTGGATGAGATAAGAACTGGAAATGTGTACATAAGTGGTGGGCAGTCATCACCTCACATGCCGGTTTTGCAAGGGTTGAGTTAGGCCCAACCCAAATTCTAAGAGTTTTCAATAGTACGAAAATGTTAATTAAATTACACGAGCAAGTGCTATACCAGGGATAAGAATGCGGCAACAAAAAGCAATAATTCATTGAATAGACAACAAGGCAATTATTATACACGGTGATCAAAGAGACTAGAAAAAGTGACAAGCAGTTACAACCTCATCAATTACTGGCTTTTACACTTTATGAGTACAATTCGATTGACTCTACTTTTGCCAATAAAGTTTTAAGCTCAGCAGAGACTTATGCAATTGTAAATGCTAGTTTATCAGATTATGCAGCAACTAAGCCATTGGCTGTTTCTTATGTTTTCTATTTTTTATTATAGAGTGTATTACCTCATTTTCATTGCAGATATGCAAACAGAAGACCTTCTTAAGGGTAATGCAATAGGATATGTAACTTCTACTTGATTGATTCAAAATAGAAAACTTGTTGAAGTAACACACTAACAGTTGTCATAGATTTTTAGAGGAATGGAAAGTTCTATAAAACCAAAACAAGACATATTAAATTATCACCTCTGTACGACCAGGCATAATTGGTTTCCCATACAATAACTCTCCTAAAATGCAACCGGCACTCCAAAGGTCCACACCCACACCATAATCTGTGGCACCGAGAAGCAACTCAGGAGGTCGGTACCAAAGGGTAACCACACGATTAGTCATAGGATGCCTGCGGGTTGGATCAAAGAAAGATGCAAGTCCAAAGTCAGCAATTTTGAGTATTCCTTCGTTGTCAATCAGAAGATTTGATCCTTTAATATCGCGGTGAAGTACATGTCTATTATGACAGTGCTCCAGTCCTGATAGCAGTTGATGCATGTAACATTTTACCTGCAAGCAATAAATAAGTATTTGGAGACATCAAATACTGCAAATGAAAAGAAAGAATACCAAATGATATCTATTTCTTTTCTCAAATTATTAAGGCAAACCTGGTCTAACCTGAGGCTCTGTGAACTTGATGTCAGGGCTTGCAGCAAGTCCAGCTAAATCATGTACCATGTATTCAAACACCAGATACAAACTCCATGACATTCTAGATGTAACTAAACCTTCTAACTTTATAACATTGGGATGATCCAATCTTCGCAGTATAAGGATCTCTCTAGCCATGAATTTTACACTCTCGGGTTCCAAATTGTCAAATCGAACCTTCTTCAATGCAACAATCTTACCCGTTATTAAATCTTTAGCTTTGTACACATTACTATATGTTCCTTGACCGATCTAAACAAAGAGAAAAATATAATAAACAACGAAACAAGTATTAGAATATAGAAGAAATTTGTTAGCACAAGCAAATTAGAGATTCTACACAATTTAAAGTACTCTGCTTCAAATAATAAGGACTTGATTCCTTTAAACCCTTCCCACAAATTGATCATTCCAATAATGCATCAAGAGTTTCAAAAACACTATCACAAGTACACAACATCAACCAAACACAACCTCAACTTCAAATCACATGCACTCAGTATATAAACTAAAGTTCAAACTTTAGACAATAAATACAAACCAACCTTATCTATTTTCTCAAATGTATCAGCCTTTCGCGGAATCCACCCATTAAGGGCTTCCCCACAAACTGCCGTAAGCCAGGACGGCCATCCAGCTGCTACTTGCTCCCCTTGCAAATTCTTTGGCGGGTTACTCAACCTCGGGTTTGGCTTCGATCTTCTTCTCTCACCCTTTGGCCGTTGAACCCCATCACCGTCACTCTTCTCCTCCTTCTCCTTAACCTTCTTCACCTTTTCACCATTCTGAACCTCTACTACACTTCCCTCAGCTCTACTCGTCGACAATTCTTCAACTCTCTTGCTCGACTCAGCTCTCAAATTCTTCTCTTCCTTCACCTCAGATACAATACCCGATTCCACTTCTCGGCTAATTACACAACCCATTTCACCTCAAATCCAAACTTCATTTCGTCGACATCATTCACTTATGTAAAGGTTCTGTTTTTAATCACCAAACGATCAATCACCGCATCAATCCAATCTAAAAAAACAAAATCACCACCATGATTACAAAATTCACTACAAATGAATAACACCCTTTATAATTTCCCACCCCTAATTAGCCAATCCTACTACAATTGATGACATCATCATATAAAATCAAAAAAACATATGAATCATGTGATGAGAATAATTTGGACTAGTTCATACTGGCCCACAAAGATGCACGAGCATAAACAAACCTAAAAACCAAATTGGAATTCAGTCGAGATCAAAAGTAACAAGATTCAGTGGTATATGAAAGTGATCTATCAACAAGGAAAGTTAAAGATTCAAATTTTAATAATTTTTTGCACGTGATGGGTTTAAAAAACAAAAGGGGCAAAAACAAAAATGGAAAAGAAAAAAAAAGAGAAGAGAAGAGGGTAATCTTACAGTAACAGTAATTGAAACAGGAATTTCTACGAAGAAGAGGTTGTTGTTGTTGTCTTGTCCGAGGATGATGTTTATGTTGTCTGATGATGTTACTGTTTGGAGTTGAGCCGTCTTTTAAGAGACAAAGAGAAGGAATAGAAGAAGGATGGGAATGGAATGAGATCTTCTTCCTACTTACAACAAAGTCAAACCTCCAAAATATATTCTTAATAAAGTCCTATGTTAGAGTGACCATTGCTAAGGCCCAAAACAAAAACTAAATTTATGGGTAAAAATGTACATTTTTGTTACTCTTATAATCATATAACAAATAAAAAAAGTCAAATTTGTGGTTGAACATGTAAGTAAAAATTAACTAATTTTACCTTATTTGTTATTAATTATATTATGAGTCTTGCTAACCAGTGTCCTGATGACAATTATTAAGAAAACTATAAATAAAAAATTTGTATTGAAAATACTACTTATTTTGGTTGTTTAACCAATGCCTTGAGAATACTATTTAACATTCTCCTTATATTATTATTAAAATTAACTAATTTTACCTTCTTCAAGAACAAAAATGTGGAACTGCTTACAAAATTATTATAGGGAATCACATTGAGCAATGAAGCTCTTGTAATATTAATACTTTGTTCGGTTTGCAAAAAATTAAAAGAAACAAAGGAAAAATATAAGAAATAACCATACTAGAATATGAGAGGATTTTTGAATTGTTTGATAAATTAGATAAAATAAAGTTAAAATTTTACTCACGTTTTTTATCATGTAGAAAGTGAAATGAAATAAAATATTATGTTTTTAAATGATGTAACTATTATTAGTGAGTACGTGAATAACTGAATAAGATAAATAAAAGGAAACATGTTCTTAATCACAGCAAATTGTGATGGATATTTCCTACCTATAATTTGGTTTCAACAAAAAGAAAAAAAAAAGAACAATATGGGACATTTTATTTTGGCGTTTGTTCGAACATAGTGTAGCTTTAGGATGTTTTTACATGTGGGAATATCAATGGCCCTATGCAATACCTTATGTGAGGGGGCAAATTATTTTAAAAAGTACTACATCCGATCATATTTGTTGGTGTTGGTGTTGTTTTTATTATTATTTTTTTTTTATTATTATTATACTTATATTTTTTAATGACGACAACAAATATATTATAGATAAATTTGTTTAAAAGTATAATTGAGAGTGAAAAAAGCTATTCAAATATCATGTATTCTCTTTATATATAGTACATATAGATTATAAGAAGATTCGTAAAAAAATAAAATAAAGATACATATTTTTTCTATGGTGAAGTAATAAATATTAGAAAAACAAAATTTTAATAAAAAAAAGCATATACCTTACATTCTTCTCTATGCATTTTTAAGTTTTGAAATGTCAAGTTAGTGTTTTTTTATAGGTTTTTTTTTTCGATTCAATTTTTATAGGTTCTTTTCACTAGAGGTAATTATATTCGAGACGTGTCAACATTAAAATGTTGGCATCTCTTTCATTTGGATTTAGAATTTTGGTTTGTCACGCATTATTAGAGTCTAATATCTTAAACCCAACCTTGATTAATGTCAAGTTAGTATATTATCTATCAAATCAATGAGTAGTTTGTTAAATCTCGCCGTCTCATTTAGGACAAAACCAACTTTAAACACATGACCAACCAATGGGCTGAACTAGAAACCCCTAACATGTTGTCTCACCACCGCGCCCTTCAACTTCGGCCTTCGTCATCCCAACGTCGTCCACTACTAGCCACCGCCTGATGACAATCATCAACCAGCAAACTAGAAGTTTAAAATCATAATAAGTTCGTCGTTGACAAGACCGGTCTTGCCATCTCGAGTCTATTATGATGCAAAAATAGTTAATAATGTATGTCAAAGTGTATTGAAGATTCAAAAGATTTTTCATTCCAATATTTTTTTTTGTATTATTATTTCCTAAAGGAAGTTAAAAATTTAAGGGAATAAGTCTTTCACATTTCTAGAACGTATATAAGATGGTATTTTGGAATCAATACACCGATCAAATAGATTGCATCAACTAAATTGTCACATGTATCTTTGTTGTGAACTCATAACCATTATTGTGAGATTGTTTTCACATCACAACTAATTTAAATGCGAGCTCATTTTCGCTGCAATGTTTGATAAGTATTATATACATTGATATTGAACTTCTTGTAGTACATATTCATACAAAAAAATGGACTGAAAAGATCTATTCTTTAGACTTAAGTTAATTGGAAGTATATAACTTCTGATTAGAGTGGCACCATTTTAATGTAGGCATGAATGACCAGCCACTAATTGAAAAAGGGGCGTTACTTAATAAACACTCCACATATTTATTCATTCATTCAACCCTTATACACAACATATTTTTGACTCTTAAACCAGCACAGAAAGGTAGGCAACCATATAGGTGCCTATGCCATGATACATAGTTCCATACACTAGGAAGGCAACCATATATACTAATTCATATATAACTAAAACGTGATGACCTGAAAAGTGTTATTATTGATGGAAAATAACTCCATATAATTCATACTAGCTAGTAAGGTAGCTAATTAATTTTCAAACCCTGGTGCCTTTGAACTTCTTCTCAGCCTCCCTGCTGTCAATAACTGCATCATGGTATCCATAACGTCCTCTATCATCCCTCCTATAATAATCTTCATCGTAATCACTTGCATCATCAATGAACGTGACACGTGTTTGTGAATCGCGTGGTCGTGGCTGAAGCTGGTTAACATTTCCATAAGGTCTCATGGTAGCATCTGAACCAGTCCTGTCAGTAAAGTGAGGAGAAGCATTACCTGAAGTTGGACTATCGTAGTAGTGATTTTTGTTGCTATGCTGTTGATCACGCTTTGCAGCTTCCATCTTCAACAACTCCATGGCCTTGTCAATATCATGAATTGGCTCACTTAGTTGAGTCCCTTTTCTTGGTGCTGCAGTCCAATATGAATTAATTTTTGGTCCATTGAAATTGGATCGGTTGTTGTAATAATTAGCAGCATTTTCACCATCATCGTATTTAGGATTGCTACTACTTACAAATGGCTTATCGTTGAGGTTACTGATACCATAGCCGTTACCATAGTTGCCGTTCCTAGTGGGCTTGTATCCTTCTTTTTTGTTGTAGTCACTGCCATATCCATTAGGGCTATCATAGCCATCTTGAGGACTCCTTATGGTACCTACTCCAATTGGTTTGCGTCCTTCTTTGTAAGGATTTGGATCTCCAACGTCTGCTGCACGATGGTCACCACCATACCTATTAGGATCATCATAGTTGTCATTCTTAATGTTACTTCCAATTCCAACAGGCTTGCGTACTTCTGTGTCACCACCATATCCTTTACCGTTATTGTAGCCATCATGAGTACTCTTTAGGCTACCTACTCCGATTGGTTTACGCCCTTCTTTGTAGGGATTTGGATCTCCTACACTTGTTTCACGATGGTCACCACTATACCGATTAGGACCATCATAATTGTTGTTCCCAATTGGACTAATTCCAATTGGCTTGCGTCCTTCTTTGTCACCACCGTATCCATTATCATGATAGCCATCATGAGTACTCCTTAGGTTACCACCTCCAATTGGTTTACGCCCTTCTTTGTAGGGATTTGGATCCCCAACAGGTGTTGCACGGTGATCACTGCCGTAGCCATTAGTACCATCATATTTATCATTCTTTACTGGACTAATTCCAATCGGTCTGCGTCCATCTTTGTCACCACCATAACCATTATTATAGCCATCCTGACTACTCCTTATGCCACCTCCAATTGGTTTACGCCCGTCTTTATAGGGACTTGGATCCCCTATAGCTGTTGCACGATGATCACTGCCATAACCATTAGTACCATCAACATATTTGTCATTCTTAACTGGACTAATTCCAATTGGCTTGCGTCCGTCTTTGTCACCGCCATAGGGATAATTAGTACCATAACTACCATCACGGTTGTTAACGGTACTACCTCCAATTGGCTTACGTCCATCAGCAGTAGGATGTGGTGTATGGCGACCGCGATCAACAATGGGCCCGTACCTTTGAGGATCACGGCTACCTTCATGATTCTGCTGCACCTTAGCTGGGAACTGAACATCAACTTTACGCGGAGAGCTATGAAGAGGGCTTAATTGACGACGCCTTTCATCATCATCAGATTCATCCTCTGAAGAGGGATATTCCTCTGTCACGGGTTCATCATAAGGCCTGCCAGTAACTGGTACAATTTTTTTCCTGGTAACAGCACCCTCTGAGTAATTACTACCACTATTACTTTTGGGAATGAAAGGAGCAAATGGTTTTATAACAGCAGGCTCACGTGTTCCATTTCTTATGGTACTGTAAGTCGAGATGCTACGGTATGCATAACCATACTCTCCCATCACTTCTTAAACTCTCTTTATCTCTTTTGTTATAGATCAAAATCTTACACATAAAAATCTACCTAAACTTTCTCCTTATATAGGAACAAATACAATAATATTGGATCTTGGTATATATGAACCATATTCCTCCACGATCCCACTAAATAACTAAGAGACAAAAGATTCAAATTGATTGTAAAGAATCATATGCTATTTCTACTTTACAAAAAATCAACATGAATATGGATTATATTCTTGTTCAAGATAAATGTTGTCTTTGAAAATATTGTATCAAATTCCGTCAACAATAGTGACAATACATCATAGAGAGGACAAATTAAAGCATGCTTCATGAATAAAGATTCATTCAACAAGGTAATGACTGAGATAGAGATGAATTTTCTATACTGTAATCAGTTTTTCAAAAACTTGAACTTAACATTATCATGATTGAAGCATATTAGTTAGTTGGAATTGACACATAGGGGCGGCAAGGGTAAAAAGAACCAGATGCATGCATGCACTAATTGGAGAGGTGTGACATGGAACAAATGCTTGGTACATCTTTTATTTGGCATGTTGTGTTTTAGCTTATGGTTTTGTTTGGTAAGGCTAAAAAGTTAGCTTATAGCTTATAGTAAATAACTTATAAGTTTGTCTGACAAAAAAAAGTCTCGTTTGGTACCAGTTTTCATAACGAACTTATAGCTTATTTTACGAGTTTATAACTTATTTTTCAGACGCTATTTCAAGTAGTGTTTGAGCTTATAGCTTATTATCTTTTGTTCTATCTTTACCTTTATTATTTTAACTAAAATTCATATTAACCCTTTATAATTTATTAACATTGAAATTACCCAACTATGTGTGTTAGAATGTGTGTTGCTAGCATTTCTCTTTTTACATTTCAATTTCAAGTATGCATGCTTTTCTTTAGCACCCGTTGAATATATTGCAGTGCAATCCCGCCATTTCATTTCATGTAATGACACATACAATTTTTTATATTTCGTAACTTATGAAAAAAATTCAATTTTTCTGGTTACATATTGACTACTTTTTTTTATTTTTTATTTTTATAGAAGAAGTCAAAATAAAATTTATTAAAATCACAATGAGTCCTAACCAGCACAAGGAATGCTAGATTAGGAGTCGTAGGTAGCAACATACAAAGGAAAATCAAAGTTGTACCCAGAACCTTCACCCAACATACATAAAAAACCCTCAACCAACATCGCAAGTTGCCACAAAAAACAACTTCCACCACCTACAATTTGTTGCTCGCACACAACCCTCAAACAACAACGTCAAGAAACAACACAAACCAACAACCTTTGAAAAACCACCGGTAACAATAACGATTGAAACAACAACAACCACCTTCGCCACACCAACAATCGATGTCACCTTAATGAATCCACCTTTGCAGCAACAACAACAACATCCAGCGCAACAACAAAATCCACTTTCACAGTAGCAACACCATCGATCCACATAGACAAACCACCAGATAACAGAGTAGTCGAACCGGATGAGAAGGTTCTGATCGAACCCAACCGTTGAAGACCCACTGATACCTTCTCACACCACCAAAAACGTGGGCTACATATCACCACCTCACACCACCATCACATTCTCCACATAGATATGGATCGGAAGGAAACAACCACCTCACAAAAACACCAGACAAACTGTGTTTTCTAACAGCCGCAAACTCAGCACCCGCAAGGAAGAAAACAACACCGTTGCAGCTACAGTACCAAAACCACCACCATCACCTCCTCTTACCACCAAAACCAAGACTTACCTCACCACCATCACCACGTCACACGACCATCACTTCACAGATCTGGGACAGATCGAAACAAACACGAAACAGCCGCCACGAAATCAGCGCCAACAAATACGAAAACCACCTAAAACTGCCACCACAAACCACCATCAACCCCACCACAAACCACCATCGCGAGCTGCTACTACCACCCAAAACTAAAACCAAACAAATACAGAGAATCTCCAAATTTGCAAAAGAGAAGAGAACAGACCTAAACCAAGCAAACCAAAACAAAGTACGAACAAAATCCGCGAACAACAGCAACCACAGTCCAATTGCGCGGCAACCTCCAGGGGATCTGGAAAGGGTTGTGCGGATGGCTAAAGCCGACCGTCGCACCACCACCAACTGATGTCTACATGATGACGGCAAAATTTGGATGAAAAGGGAAAGGGGTAAGTGTTTGGTGGTGAGTAAGTTAGAGATAAGGGATTAATAAGGGTGATTTGTTTAGCAAAAGGGGACTAAATGGAGGGTACGGCTTCCCACAAGATGATAGTGGCAACTAGGGTTGAAGGAAGGTGGGAGGAGCGCATATATTGACTACTTATTTTTTTATTTTATTTTTTTGTTATTCTTTTAACACTTTTTTTTTAATCCTATCGATGATTATTTTTTACTTTGTTTATAACATAAAATTTTATACTTTAATCATTCATAAAGCATAAAAATTAAATGAAACAAACTTAAAACAATTTTTTAGTAAAAAATATATACCGAGTATATTAATAAATTTAAATGACTAAACATCTTAAATATTATAATTGGTATAGATTGTATTATAAACTCTTAAAAAATTTATTATGAATAAAAAATGTCCTTTTATGTTAATTTATAATTATCAGTTGAACCAATAATTTTACCAAACAATTTAATTAGCTTATTAGCTATCAGTTAACAGTCATCGGCTATAAGTTACTATCAGTTATCAACTACCAATTATAAGCTATAAGTTATCAACTGACTAATCAGTTATCCGTTATTTGTACCAAATAGAGCATATATAATTGCAGTTAAAAAAGAGAAATGATATTTTGGCTCCAAGATTAATATGATAATTTATATAATACTAGTCTTTTTTAAACAAAGTAATTGAATTCAAGTAGTTAATAAACTTCTTTAAAAGATGGATCATTACATCACGGTCAAATTTGAATTATCAGGCTCCTTCTCTAAAATCGAACAGTCAAACAAAAAAAATTATGCAAGGATACACGTATTTTAAAAAAGGCACTGCTTCCGAATATTTCACTAAGCAGTAACCAGTGGTCTTTCTTCTTTCCAAATGTTGCAAAATGGTTTATGTTCTGTACAAATCAAGAATCAGTTCTCCACTTTTGTTCCATGAAGGATCCTGGAAAATGGGACTATCAACAATGATATATATTCTGCTTAATCCCAATTAGAAATAGAATATTATTTTTCCCATCTTATGTTATACTCTCACTTTTTTTTTCACCCTGGTCCGGATTTAGTTTTCCGAGTTGCATTGTTAGGATTTTCCGGATTTTAAAATCCGGGATGCTCTTTTTCTAGAATTTTTTTATTTCAGCCTTTAAAATTCGTAAAATAAAATGCAAATAAACATAAAAAACAGAATTAAAAAGAACACAAAGATAAAAAGAAATCATTTTATTAATATATGAATAATAATTACAATAATGTTGAAGCTTTTTAAGCTTATTACATAAGAACCTAAAACTATTTATAATCTCCTAAGAGCCTAAAACAACAGAAAAGGAAAAAAAAAACCACCAGAAAACCTACCTCTCTGGAGTAAAACTAAATCTAGCTTTGCCCCAAGAAGGTTGGTCAAATGGGTGGGGGGAGACTACTGAAGTAAGGTTTGTAGTCAACATGACACCCAGACAAACCGTGTTTCGTTGCAGCGCGTTGCCTTCCCCGTTGACCGGTCATATAACCTCTGAGTTTCCAAAGTAGCCTCTTTTTATGAAAGACCAATGATGAAAACACATTTTGCATAGAATGAACATGAGGAGAGGAGGAGAGTTTGTGAAATGGTGTGAGAAATGTGAAGGTTTTGGATGCTATTTATAGGAAAACAATAAGCATAGGTTATATCTACACTTAATGCATAGTCAAAAACATGTTTCAAAGGAATTTTACCAACCATTAGTGCTGGTAAAAACCTTTGAAAACGTGTTTCTTGTGGTGCAGACCACCGGCCAAAACTAACTGATACAGTTCGGATTTCATAATCCGGACAACTCAAATAGTTTACATATTATGTAATCCGAATAAATACGATCATGGGATGAAACAAAGAGAAACTTGGCCTCTCTGTAGGGTGATGGATGGTTCGGATAATGTTCCATATTTAGGTGATCCGTGATAATTTAGGAGTCGGAATGAGGCGGACTTTCCTTAAATAGGCTAGGCCTAGTTGAAAAAACTAAGGCCTAAGCTTGGCCTTTTACCTGTCAAAGGCTATATTTTAAGCCTGGCCTGACGTTTTTAAAAGCCTGGTCTGACCTATTAGTCTGTCTAAAAGCCTAGTTGGTGTTACAAATTTCAAACAGAGTTTGTTCATCAATTTTTTCCATTTCAATTTGTGCAACGTACTTAATATAGAGATAAACATTAATTAGATAAAAATTAAACTAAGAAAACACAATTGGTATGAGTAACTCTTGTCTCGTTAGATGAAGTTCATCTGATATATGAGGGAAATACCAAGAGTTGTGTTGTATCCCAAATACAAAATAAATAAAAAAACATAAATAATAATAATAATTGTAGTATGAGAATTTAAAATATATATATAAATATTAAATGTGAAAAAATATAATATACTTATATACGGGCAGACCTGATAGGCTTAATAGGTTTTTTTTTAAGCCTAAGCCCGACCTAATTAAATTAACAGGCTTTTTGAAAAGCTCAAGCTTGACTCATTTATTAAACGAGTTGGGCCGAGCTGGGCTTTTAGTAGACCGAGCCATAGGCCCCTGACGGGCGGTCTGGCCTATTCCCACCCCTATGTGCCATGTTTTAATTAATCACGTGTTTTATGTTATTTTAATTGCGTGTTAGTTATGTATTGTTGAATTAAGTTGATGTTTTGAATATTATATATATTATTTAAACTTTCATTATGTTTTAATTTACGTTAAAGATGTTCATTTAATCGAAAAATATAACCAAAGTTATGCATTCCGGATTATGAAATTCGTATTCACATAAGGCGTAAGTGTATTCCGGATTACTAAATCCGGAATACTTCAGCATATGATTCTTTTGTATGGACCACATTGCACCAAGAGTTTATGTGGTCCACAACATCCAAGGACCTTTATAAATAAGCGCTCTCCGGTTTTCAGATTCAATACCAGCAAAACACACAAACACACCAAAGAAAACCATGCAAATTTTTGTCATTAAGCTGAAGATCTTTCTCACGCGGTCGCAAATAGATAGCTCTCTATTTCACCGCGTCCGCGTGATGAAGATCCTCCGCATGCTGACAAAAGTATATAGATACAAAGAGGTTGCCCTATATTTGAATATCAAGAGATTTCTATGAGTTAGATCTTGTTGCCTGCCAGATGAATATGTCATTTGGCAAGACAGCAAGATCTAACTCAGAGAAAACCTCTTGAAACACCTTTTTTATGCATTTATTACTTATTCTCCATGAAATCTCTCTAAAAAACCCTCAAAAATAGGCTTTCTGGTGCTGTTCGGATTATATAATCCAGATTTCCCCAGTTTCATTTGGACGGTGCGTTTCACCACAGGTTTGGCCGGTTAGTGGAGTTTTAATGCGTTTTTTGGACGGTTTTGAATGACAAACACGTTTTCTTGGACTTCCAAATGACCTAGGACTTGGTTTAGGCTATAAATAGGCTTGCATGTTCAACAAATTCCGTCATTCTTCACTTCATCTCTTTTCTTTCATTTTCTTCAAAAAAATTTAAGTTTTGTAGGAGTGTTTGTGGTGTCATGGTCATTGTTGACCGTTCATATGACCCCTGCAATTGCATTGCAGCTTATGCGGGGGTTATATAACGGTCAACAGAGACCCTTGACATCAAAGAAAGACACAAAAATTCCATTTCGATGTTGTCTGGATTTTACAATCCGGAATGCACTAACAATCTGGTTCGGAAATTAAAATCCCAACCAGGGGTAATTTCGGCATTTTTGCAGGGCACATGAGAAGGCAGTAGGGTGAGAAAAGTAACACTCTTAGAAATATTCCGTCAAATATCACTTGTTAGCCCCGTTTGGAAAAGAATTGAGAAGTAATGATACACAAACACTCACTTTTTGTAAGCATGTGCGACACTTGCTTAACAAGTTAAAAAAAATGTGGTTAGCTTGGTTGAGTAGATGATTCAATTCATGATCAAGATTGTGGTTAATTCAACAACGTCATATAATCACAACGTTCAATGTGAATTAAATTAATCATCTGCTCAATTGAATTAACTATAATTTTGCACATGATTAATCATGCATCGTAAGTGTATGAAAAAGCAGGAGAAATTTATCGGGTATAGAGTAGAGTTATACGTGGTAGACTAGTAGTTACTATTTAGACCAATCTTGTTGCAATATTCCACTTTCCAAGTTCCAACTTAAACGAAAACAAAGTCCTATCATCCCAATTTACCATGTTCCCTACAATATCAGAATGTTTTATCAACCTTGAATCCACCTATTGGGAGATATTTCTTTATTAGCGAGTGTTGAATAAGAAGATGAATATGTTGCTTCAAAAATAGAGGACGAATATGATTATTTTATAAATAATTATAAAAATATGTGTACACATTAAGTTTTAAGTTTTATTCTTTCTCATCATTTTAGATAAATTGAATATAATAGGGGGATAACTGTGATTATGAATCTCTTTAGAATTCTTTGAATGAATTGGACACTCTTATCGATCAAAAATATTTGACGGAATAAGTTTTGTCTATTATTCTTTTGCACCAGAAAGAAAAATAGAAATACTCTCTCTTTACTTTGAATCTGTACAGGCTATTAAACCATAGATATTGTGTTGAAATTTTAGTGCATATGTCCATTTGGAGGAGTATTTATGGACCAGACTTTATGATGAAGCAAGTTACAACTAAGCTTACTTAAAAAAAAGTTTAGCATGTATATTTCACAGGGTATGTAGATTTAATTAATAAACTAGTCAAAAAAAATTACACACTTCTATGATATATTGAAATCAATAAGTTTTAAACTACACAAATTAATTCCATCAATCATCGTAAACAAATCATACATACATGTATTGGCAAATACAATAACAATAAAATTGATAGACAATCTTTTGTTCGCTTGAACTCATTTGTAATATTTATTGCTTCTTATTTATTCATTTGTCTAGTTATCGATCAAATTTAGCTTATTGTTAGATTGCCATGGTTTAAGCCAAGGATTTAAAACAAACTAAACTCTCATTCTTTCTATTATTAGTTTTCTTCTTAGATGAGCGAGCCCCTTGTCCAAAGCTTGACACAACAACTTGAACAAACTTCTTAACCCCAAACAATCTCCAACAACTTGAACTTATATTCCACCTTGCTCAAACTGTTATTCTCTGATATAAAAACCACGGAAACCTTCTCCTCCTTACTATCTCTCTTCTAAATAATTCAATTGTTATTATAATTAAATAAAAAAACAAGTATATTGAACCATGGTTTGTCATCAAGCAAACAACTCTGTCTTTTGATGCCTTATTTTACTTGTTATGGTCACATCTTTCACAAACACATGTTAGTTCTACCAAGCAATCTAAAATAGAAGGTACGAAAATGAATGTAATTGATTAATGTTGGAGACTTAATCCCGGATGGAGGAAACATCAACAACAACTTGTCACTTGCTCGGTGGGTTATGCAGGAAAAATGACAAACAACATAGGTAAAGACCTAATTCATTATAAAGTTACTGATCCTAGTGACCACCCTTTAAACCCAAGACCTGACACTTTAAGATATGGAATTTCTAAGATTCAAGGTAAAACTTGGATCACATTTCAAAGGGACATGAACATTAATCTTGTGAGACCCCTTCTCATTAGTAGTTCACCACCATTGATGGTCGAGGTGTTGATGTCCACATTGCTGATAATGCATGCTTGATGATATATAAGGTAAAAATTAATAACCGACTCGATATTTAAAAATAAATAAAATCAATTTTATATGAAAAATATTGAAATGAATGGATAACTGCATTATCTCCAAAAGTTTGTAGTGCAACAAAAATGTTTATGTATAAAAAAAATGTTGCATATGTTGTCCTAAATAAAAAAAATGATACACCATCGTATCATGGGAGATGATTCAAATTTTGAAACAAATACAATTTGTATTTATTTTATTACCCCTAACACTTATATAACATTAAAACTGGAGATAAATTTTATCTTTTTTCTCGAACTTATGGCTACTCTCATCTAGCAGATTAAACTCTAATTAAGTTGCTAATCAAAACTTGATGCTATAAAAAAGAAAGTACTTAACGTTTGAAATTTTGGAAATCCAAAGGTTATGCTTATGGCTGCTTCTTTTTTATTTTATTTTATGCCGATTAAAATTTGAACTCATAAATAAACTTTTCTTACGAGTTTTTTTTTTTGAAAAAAACTTTTCTTATGAGTTAAAAATCTCGGAAGCGTTTAATTTTACCATCTCATAGTGTTCAGAAAAAAGGATATGCTTTGCTCAAAAAAAAAAAAAAAAAAAAGAAATTAAAAAAAAAAAAAAATTTTACAATTTTAA
>Ga0228711_1005179_pt1 | contig 19906 bp, 13 predicted proteins | sample MedpolnodulmetaG_2_FD_177996 | JGI IMG/M metagenome (GOLD analysis project Ga0228711, IMG submission 177996) | Root nodule microbial communities from Medicago polymorpha collected in Santa Monica, California, United States - brown nodules | ecosystem: Host-associated > Plants > Roots > Nodule... | reverse complement strand
CTAATGTATGATTCAGAATAAGAGGAGTTCCATTTTGTTTGTAAATAAAATAGGATTTTTAATTTTTCACATAAATTTTATGGTATTTTGTTTGTTTATTCATTATTCAGATTGCTTTTTAGTTGTGGAGATATATTGTCTTCCCTACATGATCAATATGGGGTTGCTAAAGTTTTTAAATATCTCATCCTTTTAAAATGGAATTTAAATACACCATAGAAAAGGTCTCTAAATGGAATTTGTCTAATTTTATTTGCTTAATTAGATTATTCATTAGCAACCCCAAATTGTATGGTTATTTTTGCTTAGTTTTCTTTTGACATTGTGATGGTTACTGATTTGATCAGAAGTAGGATAAAAGTAATCTTATATATTAAGTGATCTTTATTTTTCCTTAGATTTTTTTTTATGAATGATGTTGTTTGATTGAGTTCTCAATTGTTCTGTTGTCATAGCAGATAAATAAATGGCATAATTGGGTGAAAGAAGACAATTAAAGATCATGAATCTTGGTTCATTCCATTTGTAAACCTCTTCCGATATCTCAAACATTTCCTTTCTATGACTTTTTTTTGAGGTATTTTAGATATATCAGATTTTTTTAATGTTATTAATGCATGAATGAGAGAGAAGCTATGTCATTTTCTGATTATATATGGTATTCTTCAAAGGTTTATTTAGTTTTGGTTGGGGAAAATCTTTCTTTTTTCTTGTTTTCCTTACCTTCTACAGTGCAACTAATTTCCTCCATTCTACATTTTACAGGTGAAACAATAATTTTGATACTCTTTGGATTATCTACAGCTCAGAGGATACTTTTGAGGGTTCTAATTTCTCTAAATATATAACAGGTAATAATGCTTAATTTGTCTACTACTTTTATACAGTTGAGCTTATTTTGAGGTTTTAATGTTTCTAACTTCTCTAAATATATTCTTTTAAAAAAAAAAACTTCTCTAAATATATGATAGGTAATCATGCTTAAGTTAATTTTTTTACATTCATTTGCTTTTTTATTTCCTGCCAAGGTTTTTGCAGAATCATTGTGAGGCACTGCATTAGTTGTTGTCAGTGAGGCATTGCTACTTTTCCATTCAGCATGAAGAGTAAATGGAGTCCTTTTTTAGTCTTGATCCACTTAAAAGACTAAATTGGTGGGCAAACATGATTATATTTGCATGTGATTCACCTGTGCTTAATATTTTTATGCCAATGCCTTTGCATCTGAGGATTTTACTTAGTTGGAGGAATTTTTAGTTCATTTCTATTTCATTATGTATGTTGATTTATGTTCTTCCTATATTGATCACATTTTTACAAAAACATATGTTAAATGGATGTAATATACTCCACACTTTGTAATTATAAGTTTCCTTTGATAAAAAAATTGTGTTCCTACATGTAAGTTTCTATGGGAGTTATTTTTGTTTTTGTTTTGAAAGGATAGATAAATGTGAGTTGTATTTATTACTTGTATGTTAAATAGATGTAATATACTTCATATTTTGTAATTATAAGTTCCCTTTGAATCCCTGGAAAAAAAGTTCCCTTTTTAAAAAATGCATTCTTCATTCTTCAATACAAGTCCTTATGTAAGTTGACTTTATTTCTTTCTAAACTAAGACCTTATTAAGTCTAAATCTTAAATTAACATTTTTGTAATCAACCAATTTTGGCTATCAAGTGTGTGTGTGCGCGCGCGTGTGTGGGGACGGATTTCTTCTTATATTTTCTTTTTTGTATTAATCTTTTTCGTAATTTGTTATTATATATTGTATAATATAATTAGATAATAATGTACTACTATTCAACCTAAATTGAGATTATCCGCTAAGAATGAAAGCTTTCTTTATAAACTAAGACTTTATTAAGTCTAAATCTTAAATTAACATTTTCGTAAACAACCAATTTTACTATGTTAATGGTTAGAATCTAAAAATTACATTTTTAATCGAGTCTTTAATTCTCTCTCTGTGTTTTTTTTTTATTTTATAAAACACTATAGATATTTTGATTTCCATAGTCTCAAATATTTTTTATCTCCCTTAAATTATTTCGTGTTTACGAGTTAAATTTATAATGTGATATACTTTATTCTTATATATTATAGTTCATATGACCCGTGCATCGTACGGAGGGATGGTCTAGTAAATTGAAACTACCAACAAAATATCATTTGGACGGATGTAACCGCCAAAGCTATCTATCTTCCATACAAACCTGCAAATCCAATTATGTTTTAGTTTCATTTTAATCCATTTTTTTTTTATTAAATACATTCCTTAATCTATCTTTTATTTTAATAAACATATTATTTATCAAAAATATATTTTTTTTGACAAGATTTATCAAAAATATATAAAATATAGGCTCGATTAAACAATAATTTTTTTGGTGGTGGCCGGGGTTTGAACCCCAGACCTTACATATATTATGCATTGTGCTTACCAACTGAGCTTAACTCACGAGGACCGATTAAACAATAATTGAAAGAATGGAAAATATTCCCAAATAGATATAACGTGGAAAATCGAAATTATACATATCATGTATATGAACCAAAAATTAATTGACTTTTTATAAGGAAGCTAGATACTTTTTTTAGGGAAACGTGCTTATAGCATTTCATTGATAATAAGAGTTTCAATACAATTGAGTATATCATAATAGACAGCGGGACTAGTCAGAAACGAGGAAGCTAGATACTGTACACATCATATATATGAAATGTATTTCTTAAAAAAATAAATATGAAATGTATAAGGAAGCTATGTATAGATAAAAATGGAAGTTAGTATTTTTTCTTATAATAAATTTTATTTTTGACAAATTATAATAATTGTTATATTTATTTGTTTCACAAGAATAAAAAAACCATTAATGAAAGTAATAGAGTAATAAGTTTATCAATTTTCATGACAAAACAAATTATTCCGGTTAAGTATGGGTGTAATCTTTTGTTCTAATAAGTATTGGTGTATTTATCAATATTATAAATATAAGTGAGATATATTGTTGGATCAAAATGTGTTTAACTTTGCTGCATTTAGTTTTGATGATAACAAAATATTAAAAGTTCAATTAGATATGTTAATATTTGTTCAAGTGTGCAGGACCATACACTAAAATTTATACGTCTTAAGACAAGATATTGGTTATGGATGAACACATGAGAGCAAAAGAATTTTCAAAGGAAGCTTAGTTGCAAGTCAGAGTCTAAAGACCATCAGAAGCTGATAGTCAGAGTCTGAAGTCACCAGAGTCTGAAGACCTTCAGAGTCCGAACCTGAAGTCAGTTAAATTGGTTATTTGAAGACACAAGTTTGCAAAAGGAATAGAAGCCTGGAACAACGACTATTTCAGAGGAATTAGAAGGCATTGTATGCTTATCAACTGAAGAAGGACAAAGAAAGGACAATTATACAATTGTACGATCACTACTCCACTATTGTCTGCGCATAGTACAACTACATATGTTTCTCTGCTCGTTAATTCTCCATACAAGGAATGGTTTTCAAATTATTCCTTCCTAAGATATTAACCAAATCAAGCAACAAATCATTGGTGATTGATCAAGCTTCAATAACGACTCTTTGATGTGCTGGCACCTCTACAATGTCTCTTTCATACCTCTATATATGGGAATAAAGCCTTGAAGATTAGTAGAGACTCTACAACATTTTAAATTGTGCCAAAACTCTGCTGAAATTGTTGTACATCAAAAACTTAGAATTTCTTAATAACTTTCATATCTTAGAAATTCTAAAGTCTTAAAAGTCTGATTTGATTTATATTGTGAACACCACTGATTGTATATCAAGTGTTCAACCAAACTTATTTTTGTGTAATTTGTTTGTTTAGAAGTCTCTTGCTTTTGTGCTCGAGCATATGAAATCTCTTGCTTGTGTGCTTGAGTATTTGAAGTCTCTTCCTTGTGTGTTTGAGCATTTGTAATCAGATTGGATTATAGTGAAATCTCTTTGGAAGTGCAAGGGGGACTGAGCTACTTCCGGATTATGGAAGGAACAAGGATAATTGCTCTCTCTCTCTCTCTCTCTCTCTCTCTCTCTCTCTCTCTCTCTCTCTCTCTCTCTCTTTTTTTTCCGCTGCATAGACTCTGAACATTGCTCCAGATTCTGAACTCTATCAGACTCTGGACTTTGGACTTAGTTTAAAAAGAAGAAAAAGCCAAAACAATTCACCTCCTTCTTGTGTTTTTCTCACCTTCATATATAACTTAAAAATTATGCACATCATATTAATTAGATAGTATAATTAGAAAAATATAATAATTAATTAATATCACATTGTAACTTTAAAATAACATTTATTTTGCGACAATTATTATTATTTTTTTTTATAAAAAAGTCTGCTATCGTAGAATGGAGGGAGTATGATATTTATGTTTATAACCTTTTTTTTTGAAGAAAAAGTATTTTAATCCCTTATTTTTCATTATATTATGTGTCAGCTCAAATGGCATACTTAAAATCTCATATAGAACAATTATAAAAGTACCCGTGGAGTTAGGTACCCCTCCTGCAATGGAGGAAAGATTAGATCGTGCGTTGGCTAACCAGGCTTGGTTTGAACTATTCCCGAATGTAACCTTAAAAAATTTGGTAGTCCCAGCCTCAGACCATTATCCCATTATGTTGAATCATATCCCTATGGCGTGCCCTCATTTGACAAATTGTAGCTTTCGGTTTGAAAATGCTTGGAAACTAGAATTGGGGTTTGATGTAATGGTAAAGGAGTGTTGGCTAACATATTCAGAAGACTCTCTACTTCCCCGTCAACATAGTTGTGCCGAGGAGATGGTAGTGTGGAGTAGAAACCATTGTAATAAGCTGAAAATTGAAATAGAGGAATGTCGTCGTAACTTGAATCTTGCGCGTAGTAGTTTCACCGGTGATGAGCAGCATCATCTAATAGTTTTACGCAAGCGTATGCATAGGTTGTTGGCTAGGGATGATGCATATTGGTGACAACGAGCAAAGGCACACTAGTATAAGGTTGGTGAGAGAAATACCAAGTTCTTTCATGTTGTAGCTTCAACTTGTAGAAAGGTAAACTGTATTGTATCGCTTGAAGAAGAATGCGGCAATAAAATCATGGATGATCTAGGTATGCAATCCATAGCAAAATCCTATTTTACTAATTTATTTAAAAAACAACACAATATTTCGGCCCCTGTTATAGATGTTATTTGCACTTTTGTGACTGGTGAGGATAATATCTCCCTCACGAAACCTTTCACCAAGGAGGAATTTAAAGTTGCAATGTTCTCTATGCATTCTGACAAATGTCCATGGACAGATGGGTTTAATCCGGGTTTTTATCAGCATTTTTGGGACTCGTGTAGTGATAATATTTTTTCTGAATGTTGCCACTGGTTGGATACAAGTCAGCTTCCCGCTGATTTAAATATGAAAAAAATCTCCCTTATCCTTAAAGGAACTACTCAAACATCTATGAAGGATTGACGCCCAATTGCTCTCTGTAATGTGTTGTATATGTTGATTTCAAAAGTTCTCGCAAATAGGTTGAAGCTTATTTTGCCACAATGTATTTATGATAATTAGGCAGCCTTTGTCCCAAGTCGTTCCATTCTCGACAACACAATGGTTGCAATTGAGGTTATACATTCCATAAAAACGAAAACCTACTGCATTGATGGAGGTGTGTGTAAGACCCTAAACCTCAGATGCAATAAATCATGCAAATAAATCAATTATTCGGAAGAATTTAGATTCTACGTGTTCGTTTTCTCAAAACATGCACAAATACGATTTTCATAAAACTCACAGCGGAAAAAAAAACATCATACTTAAATATCTCGTCAACATGTAATAATTCTCAAGTACATGAATAATATAATCTCAACACCATGTCTCAGGTCTCATAAACATAACAATATTCGCATCAAATAAATCCAACAACAATAGAAAGCATAAAAGCAAAAGTCCCGATACTCCTAAATCAAAACCCTATCTAGACTCCAAGAAAAGGATAAGAGGTAGCTCCAAGCTAGTCCTCGAGTACTCACAAGCAATAAGAAATCAATCATGCACGCCGTCTACACCATTCATACAAATGGGTAGGCGGTCAACCAACCGACCACTGAGGGTTAGATTATATCCTACATAATAACATATAATCAAGTAATAGCATAACAGCATATTCATTTCCAAGGTCAAATAAATAATCTTTTAAATCAAGTCATCCCACAATGAATAATCACATTGACAATATTTCTCAAGTATACTAGCATAATCAAGCAACATATACAAGTCCACAATTCCACATAGTCACAACATTCACCAAATTTCACCAATGCACATAATTACCAAGTCACATAGTCAAGTATGACACGTTTCACAAATCTCAATTGCATGCAATGTTCTAGACACTTTTACATGCATGTGGTACCAAGTTTTAGATTCCAGAGATAATCTTACCGAATGAATCCACCAACGTAATAAACACCACCAATTACGTTCTTCACCATAACCAACATAAACCCTTACGAATTTCGTTCTTCACCATAGACTCAACATGACTATAAATGCATGAGCTTTCAAGTAAAGACTCGACAATGCACAAATCACCAATTCTATATTATATAATTTTCACCAACATATAATATCTTCTCCAAATTCACCATTTGCATTATCAAGCATTTACAACCATATAATCAACAAGTCATAATCAACAAAAGAGTAATCATCAACATTTATCACCACAAGGAAACAACATCGTTTCACAAAGCACAATTTGCAAATATACGAACAATCAACGACATCATGATAACCAACATATTGTACACCAATAAATCATTAATTCATTCTTATTTCATCATATTATCATGAATACAAAGTCATTTGCAAGTTATCAAATCATGTTCTATAAGGCATCATGCTCATACACATCAACAAATCATTCCTATTTACCTCCTAACATCACATAAGTTCAAGCATAATATAATCATTTTGCAAAGTCCGTCTATTTCTCAAAATTTGCAAAGTTCGTCTCCTTTTTCTTCATTTTTCAAAGTCAATTTTCCCCCCGATGAATCAAGAGCAGGGAAGGCATCAAGTGGAAGGTCTAACATCCAAACTAGGTTGGCACCTCAAACATCCCACCATGCTCTATCGCCTGCCCAAATATTATTAAAAAAAGGGGAAAAATAATTACAAGAGGGGGGCCAAACCAAAACCCTCGAAACAAAATGGCAAAACAAAAGAAAGCAAAGAAAAAAACAAAGCAACCAATGCCTAGGGGTAAGGAAAGCTCGGTGTCCCAAATCTGTCTCGAAAGAAGTCCTCTCTCACAAATATCGGTAAAGTGTCCCACCAAACTACTTTAAGGACGGAGGGTCCATGATTTGCCAACTTGTTTGCACACCCATTACCCTCACAGAAGATGTGTGAAGCAATAACCTGAAAGCCACCGTGTGTACAATTATGCCAGCGATTTCGCAATCCAAAGGGAATTACAGATGGATTTTTGAAAGCTGAAACCGCAGAAGTGGAGTCACTTTCAATCCACAGCCGACTCCACTGATGTTGAGCAGCATATTCCATGGCGAGAAGGAAACCATGAATCTCTGCTTCCAAAAAAGAGAGTTGTCCTAAATTACTAGCAAAGCAGCTGAGAAAGGAACCTTTATGATCTCGAAAAATACCGCCACAAGAGGCATGGCCCCCGAGCAAAGAACCATCTGTATTGACTTTTACCCAAGGGTGAGTAGGTGCTTTCCAAATGATCGATATAATTTGACCCCGTTGTCTGTAATTTGGAGTAATAGAAAAGGAGTTCAGAAAAGTAACATCAGCCATCAAACTTTTTCCATTCGAAGACAACCCGGATAAAGTGATGCAGACGTAAACCTTGGTCGTGGCTGCATGAAGAGAGAACCCATCCGGGCTGTACCTAACAACATTTTGCGCCATTCAAATGGTGTGTACAATATGTATCACCGCACTATACAAAACATCACGACATTGAGAGCTACACTTAGCCGGAATTAGCTCAAGTAACGTTAACATAGAAGTTCTATCAATCACACAACCTATTTGATCCCCTAACCACATCCACAGAGCTGTAGAGAAAGGGCACTACAAGAATAAATGAGTTGCAGATTTGTCTGTTGCGAGGCATAAGACACAAACCGAGACCACCACACAACCTCTGCAACGGGGGTTCTCATCCGTTGACATTCTACCATGCATTGCACGCCAAAAAATAAATGAATGGGAAGGAGGGATGCATGCACGCCAACTAATGGATGACCAATTAATCGGAACGGAAGCAGGTCGTAAAAATTGGAAGGCGAGCGCCCCTGCTGCACTATTCACCCAAACCCTCTTATCCGGAATGGGAGACTTGGGGAGAGTAATCCGTTCAGTACCAGCAACCATCGTGGGATGACAAGCTAATTCGGGAGGGAGCTGCCATGTACCATCTAGAATAATGGCCGAAAGGGAACCTTTGAGGGCAGAAGCAATGGATGACGGAATCTGGAACAAATCAATCAACGTAATGCCCAACCAATTGTCATGCCAAAGATGAATGTTCTTACTCGTGCCAACGAGCCAAATAGATTTTGCAATCACCGTACCAATCTGTGACTTAATACCATGCTAAACCGAGGATTTGAGGTACCGCAATTTAGGATGACCAGCTGTGAACAAGCGTTTGTGAAACATGGCGGACAACTGAGAATGTTCTGACATTAATTTCCATCTCAAGTGTAATATGAGAGACTCATTAATAATTCTAGTCGGCTTCAGATCCAACCCACCAGAATCCCACGACATACAAATCATTGCCCAAGCCACCGTACAAACTCAATGAGTGGAGATGTCACCGCTCCACAAGAAATTTTTAACCCAAGTATCAAGCTGCTTCAACAATTTAACAGGCCAAAGGTACACATGGAACGAATAGACCAAAATACCATGAATAATTGATTTTATCAATTGCACTCGACCCATTATAGAAAGAAGCGAACCTTTCTAAGTAGCAAGTTTGACTTTAATTCTATCCATAATCGGTTGAAAATGAGAGCACCGAGGCTTACCTACAAAGATTGGGAAGCCTAGGTACTGAAACGGGACAAAACCGGCACTAAACCCCAATAAATTGCCAAGAGAGGAAGCCCTCGATTGTTTCATGGAACTAGTAAAAAATCTGCTTTTAGAAGCATTAATAAGTTGTCTGGAGGCTTCAGAATAAGATGTGAAAATAGGAAGCAAGCGTCTAACATTTGTCTTGGAGCCCTTGCAAAAAATCAAGATATCATCTCCATAAAGAACATGAGTAGGGATATCACAATCCCTGCAATATTGCATGGGAACCAACCAACCATTCTCTTGTTCTATAGTTAGTGCACGACTTAGAACCTCCTCAGCCAAACAAAATAACAGAGGCAACAACGGATCCCCCTGAAGAACCCCCTGGGTGCAAGGGAAAAATCCAGTAGTTGTACCGTTCACTAATATAGAAAGGCGCACCAAATTCAAAATCGCCGTTATCCAAAGACATAAAGCATGACCAAAATCGAATTGCAGCAGGACATGTATTAAAAAATTCCAGTCAAGTGTGTCAAATGTCTTTTTAATATCAACTTTCAATGCTAGATTTCCCCCATGAGTCTTCCTGTCAAGTAAATTGATGGCTTCAAAAGCTATAATAACGCAATCAGCAATGTTCCGCTCCCGAATAAAACCCCATTGATTTATGGACACAATCCTTATAGTTATTATTGCAAGCCTGTCCGCCAAATTTTTTGTGACGATTTTAAATTGAAAATTAGCGAGGGCGATGGGTCGATAGTCCCTTAAACAGCTCGGACCTGGAACCTTAGTAATAAGGATCAACATGGTTGAATTAAAATTCTGCGGTAAAGCACCTATCCAAAAAAATTCCTGCACCGATAAAATCACATCCGACCCGAGTATGTCCCAAAAATGCTGGTAAAAGAATCCACCAAAGCCGTCCGGACCTGGCGCACCATCTCCACTCAAGTCAAAAACAACATTCTTTACTTCCATTGCTATACTTGTTAAGCAGGGATGGAAGCTACAAACTAATTCAATGTCGTTAGTCTCTCTCATCTTCAAAGCACAATACTTCCCTTCTGGTAATTACCTTACTACACGTGTGTATCACAACCCTAGTTATGTTTGGCGCAACATATCCTTCGTGCATGGTTTATTGTTCGGAGTGGTGCGCGGTGGTGCGTTGGTACAGGTGACTCTATTCCAAATTCCAATTCTTAACGAACCATGGCTGCAAGGTGGTAATTGTAATGATGGAAATTTACCTGAGAATTATTTTTTGCGCGACTACACAGTTCATAGTTTGATGGACACGGGAAACAAACAGTGGAATACAAATCTAATTCATCATATTTTCAGTGCAGATAAGGCGAATGATATTCTTCAGACTCCGTTGGTTCCTCATATTCCAGTGAATTGCTTAATTTTGAAAGGAGAGAAAAATGGGCATTATTCGGTAAAAAGTGCATACAAATTGTGTATGGAGGAATTAGTAGACACTTCTCATTTGCGGCGTCTGGGTTATTGGGCTGGCATCTGGAAACTAAATGTACCTCCAAAAATTTAGAACTTTATCTGGCGTGCTTGTCACAGTTGTTTACCAACAAGAGTTCAGTTACAAGATAAGGGAGTGCAATGTCCTATTAACTGTGTTAGTTGTAATGAATCATCAGAGGACTTAGCACATATTTTCTTTCATTGCCCGTTTGCAGCACAAGTGTGGCGGTTTGCTGGTATCTGGCATGAAGTATCTTCTTCCCTCTAAATACATAGTGCTGCATAATATATTATTTTTATGCTGCTCCGCAACTTGAATGTGGACTTTCAACAACGTTTTGCTTCTATATTATGGAGTCTTTGGAAGCACCGTAATCTCAAATTATGGCAAAATGAACAAGAACTTAGTGTTCATGTGGTTGAGCGAGTGAAGAACCTTATGGTGGGATGGCTGGCAGCGCATACTCCTCCAACAACTACCACACCACATCATGGTCCGACTTCAGGCAATCACACGAGTGATCACTCAGCAAATACGATAAAGTGGTAGAAGCCTGCACTGGGAAGATTTAAATGCAATTTTGATGCCTCTTTTTTTTCTTTGTGGAATCATACTGGCATCATAAGTTGCTTACGAGATGATGTTGTCACCTACGTGCTAGCCAAACTGTGAGCCTACTCCCAAAATACCCGGTGGATGTTGGCGAATCTCTTGGATTGCTACACACAATACAATGGTTGGTAGACATGCAGTCCGATAATGTCGATTTTATGGTGGACTCAAAGGTAACAACTGATGCTTTCAATTCTCCTCGCTTTGATGTAACAAAGTTTGGTCACGTTATCACAACATGCCGAAATCTTTTTTCATCCTAATTCACAAACTCTAGGGTGGAGTTTAGTCGGAGACAAGCAAATGTGGCGGCTCATATTCTTGCCGGGGAAGCCACTTTATCAGCTAGTCCCATAGTTTACTTTGAAGTACCCGATTGTATCAATTCCGTTATTAGTAATGAAATGCTATAAGCATCTTTTCCTAAAAAAAAACGATTCTAAAGTAAAATGGTCATTCAAAATAATAATATTCCCTTCCGATATATTTTTAAAATTTATACATACTTTAAACTTGATTTATTTTATCACTAAAATAACAATACCTAAATCAGGGAAAAAGACATATTTCCTCTTTAATTTCATAAATAAAAGGCCTTATTTCCTTTTGATTTTCATAAATAAAAAGATTTTTTTCCTTTTGATTCAAAATTTACTAAATGATCATATGGTATATCCTTCTAATACCACCTGGTTAATTTCAATTTTAAAACAAAAAAATTATTATTATTTTTTAAATTGGGCAAGGAGGAAATTTTTAGTGATTAAAATGACACTAGAAATCATTTAAACCAGCTTCGAATATATTTAAACATTATATCTTAAAATTATAAAATTAAATTGTTATATCGAATTAACTTCTCAAATGTAAAAAAAAAAAAAACTAGGCGAAGACACATTCATACAAGTGTAAGATGAACAATTTTTGAACGATTTTTTTTAGACAAGTTTAGAACACTATGAAAGGTTCATTTACTAAAATTTAGAATATTTTTAACATGAAACGAATTAAACATGTATTTTTTAAAACGAGAAAAGTTAAAGATAAAAGTAATAAAATCTGAACGTAGAAATCAAATTTTGAGATAATTTTTTGTGGAGGAATTTTTAGTAATGATCTTAACACGTCTACAAAAAATTGTTCAAAAACTTAAAAGTTGAAGCATAAATTAAACAAATTTGAATTGAGCACGGACTAATATTGAGTGCATAATTTTTTTGTAGGGACTAAAAGAACTATTAAAATTAAATAAGGAATAAACTTAAAATGTCTTAATTTCATAGGGACTAAAAATATATTTAACCCATTTCCTTGTAATCAACACAATCTAGCATTGAAATTATTCATAACTGATTCCTTTTATTTTATCTTATGTATATTTAAGTTACACAAATATTAAAATTATTCTCTGAAGTTTTATATTGTATAAACTTAAATGAAAAAATATTTTGATCCTTTGTAGGCAGATTGGTTGCACTTACACTCACATTCTTAGAGAAGAAAATAGGGCCGCTGATGCTCTTGCTAAGAATGGACAAGGTCTTTCTATGTTTTCTTCTGAGTGGTGGACTTCCCCTCCGCCTTTTATCTCTTCTTTTCTTTTAAGAGATAGTCTAGGCTTATCTTACTCTCGCATTTCTATAGATTGATTTTGTATTTGGTTCAGGCCTCTCCTGACTTTTATATTTCATTTGCCTTTATCTAAAAAAAGAAAAAAAAAATTTGAACACATAATTTTTTGTAATATTTTTATTTTATTTTTAGTCAACGGAGATATGCTCACATAATTTTTTTATATTATAATTTTTGGTCAACTGAGCTATGCTTACATAATTTTTTGTTTATTTTTTAGTACACAATTATTAAAACTTTCTCTGAAGTTTTATACTGTATAAATTGAAATGAAAAATATATTTCGACCACATATTTTTTCATTAGTACCACCGTTATTAATAATAATTTTTTCTTCCCCAACCTTCTTAAAAATATTTGTAAAAAAGTGGTTTAGGGATAATAATGTTATAAAGAAATTAAGAAAATAAAGAAAAAAAATTAATAGTTATAAAAAAGTTAAAAAAATTAATTGTTTCAAAAAAAGTCAAAAATATTATTAATAGTATAATATAATTAATTAATTAATTGAAATCATGCTTATCTTAATTTTTACTCGTGAAGGAATACATGAGTACTTAGCCAATTTCTGTCATACATGCTCACTACTCCAATCACTCTCTTAATTTGTGTCACTCTCTCTCTCACTTCAACCATCAATTGATCTTATTGTTGAGTTGTTGTATCCTTCAATTGCTTTGTGGTACAATTCTTTACCTATGCTTTTCAATAATTTTTTTTTTGTTAAAGTGTAAGCATATACTCTAGCTTTATTGTTTTTACTTTGATTCGATCGAAAGTGTCACAAAATTCACATGGATGATCACATATACATATCAATATTTGTGTACTAGGGACATAAAATATATGCTTACACTTTGATAGTATTTTAATATCATGCTGAGATTGTTTTTTTTTTGGGTAGATTCATGCTGAGAAGTTAAACATCTGGCGTAAATGCTAGAGTTGTAATTTTATTTCATTTATTTTTATCCTTTGAAAGATTTGTTTATGGATTTTTAAAAAAAAAATTTGAGCAAATTTTAACTATAGTGTATATCATTAATGCAGGCCTTATTTATAAACTTGCAAGAGGAGTTTAGATTCTGATCAGCTTCTGAATCTGAAATATATGTAAGTGTAATGTCTTTTCATTTTTTTTTGTTTACCGGTCGATTTTGAGAAGAAAGAGTCTGATAATCTATATTCGTCAGAATTTGTCATAAATAAGTTCATTAACCCCTGAGATCAATCATTTGATCTTCTACACACACACATATATATATATATTGATGTTTTGAGTTATTATTAAATTTTAGGTTAAAATTGACTTTTTGTCGCCCCTATTTTATGCTATTGCGATTTAATTCTCTGTTTTTTTTTAAATATGTAATGTTTTTTTTGTGTGGAGAAATATGTGATGTTTTCACTATTATAAATTTACTTGTAAAAAAATAAACCAGTGAAAATAATTAGAGAAAAAAATATTTCTCTAATTCTGCAGCAGTTAAATTTTGTGACATAACTAGCGACAAATTTTATATCTCTCTCAATTTTATTAATTAATTTAATTGAATATTTGTTTAATAGCCTCCAAATTTGATGTAATCTTGACAGAAGGTTTTTTTTATAGATTATTTCATATACAGAAGAAATGTATCCCAGAGTTCATAATGGTGCTATCGCTAACCATTCAAAGGGGCAAGCTTCAAACAATGCAAAACAAGAAAAAGGAAAGGAAAAAGAGCTAACTATTGAGGAACTAGAGGCAAAGATATATAAAGATGAAATGCTGCTAAGAAAGATAAAGGAAGAAAGAAGTAAAAGAGACAATACTATATCATTGGAACAAAGGAAAAGAAAGACAATGGCTCGTGCACAAGAGCGCATATTAAGGTAGATACCTTATTTTTATTTTAACTAGGATATATAAAAATTATTATTAATCGAAATAACATTAATAATCATTTTACAACTGCTTTAAATGAGATTTGATGAGGAAAGCTAGCGACACACACTCTAACACATATTTTTCAACACATTCTTTTTGATTGGTTAAAATTTACATGGGTCGCACCAAATCATGCGGGTCTCGTATAATTTTGGTGGGTTCCATGTGAATTCTAACTAATCAAAACGAGTGTGTTGAAAAGTATGTGTTAGAATGTGTATTACTAGCATTTCTCGAGATTTGAATTCTGTCTTGAGGCAAGTGATTAAAATCACAAGTTAGGTATCATACACTTCCATAAATTTAGGTATCATTATTCATTTTTGATTTACTTGGTTATAAATTTGAATTTTAGTTTACTTGGAAATGAATTGAGTTTACTCTTCTGAGCTCATAGTGAACTAAGGTAAACTCGCATGAAATTTTTAATAGATATTTTTTCATCTCAGTTTTCACATTTGATTTCTTTTGTTTTAATGTATTTTTTTGCCATATAATTAGGTTGAAAATTTGAACTTGTAATAAATTTAGTGAATTATGTAAGTATATTTAATACAAGGTAAATTCGTATGAGTTTATAAGTCAAGTTTACGAGTTGATTTTACTTAGACAAAAAGATTTTGCTTAAACTCCTGATTTTGAGAACTTTGCTTTGAGCTGAACAAAGTCAATTTCTTAGTTGACACCTAGTGTGAACAGGTTCATGTTAATGATGATGGAAGTTTGTGATGCTCGTGGCTTCATCTATGGAGTAATACCCCACGAGGGCAAACCAATGAGTGGTTCATCAGAAAATTTACGAGGCTGGTGGAAAGATGTAGTTAAATTCGACAAAAACGGTCCAGCGGCGATCGCTAAATATGAAGCGGAAAATGGAATTACAACAACAAATTATGAAAAGTTGAATGGTGAACCAATTACATTTCACTTGTTGAATGAACTACCCGACACCATATTAGGTTCACTTCTATCATCACTAGTGCCGCATTGTGACCCACCACAACGGAGATTTCCATTGGAAAAAGGCATTCCTCCACCATGGTGGCCAACTGGGAAAGAAACATGGCGAAATGAGATGAGATTTAGCGAAGATTCTGGCATACCCCCTTATAGAAAGCCTCATGATCTGAAGAAGGTTTGGAAGGTTTATGTTTTGGCAGCTGTAATTAAACACATGTCTCCTAACATTCAGAAGATTAGGAACATAGTCAAACAGTCAAGGAGTTTACAAGATAAACTCACTATCAAGGAAACATCAATTTGGTTTGCTATTATTAATCATGAAGAAACAATTGCAAGAGAAATACATCCTGAATTTTTCTCAAGTTTTGATGCTTGTGTTGAAGGAAGTAATTATGTGCTTGTTGAGGCAAATGATGTTGATGTTGTGGAAGGTGGTGAGCACAATCTGGCAAAACAAAAACTATCATCATCATCTTCACCATCATCATCGTCGTCATCGTCATATGAGGGTACTAAGAAGAGAAAACGTAAACTTGGCAAGAGAATTAGTACTCATCATAACTCTTTTCTTAACACTCATCAACATGCTACACCTCTTGACCAACATGAATTCCAACAAGAGAAAAATGTGAGGAACAATCATCATTTTACTAGCACCGAAATAGGAAGCAGCAACAACCAATTCGAAATGGTTGAAGTTGAAGTGTCAACAACTCGTCAAAATGTTGCACCTCTTGCCCAACGTGTGCAAGCTGCTGAACCTGTTGCAGATCAGATCATTCATCATACAGGTAATCTAGCATAATTTGATTATGGTTAGGGGCGAATCCCTTCACATCATGGGGGTAGCATTGGCTACCCCTCTGGCATAATTAGTATAGTTTTGAATGTAGTTATTTCATTATCTATTACTTGCCTACTCCAAACAAATTTGTTGGTTTAAATAGAGATGCTTTAAAAAAAATACTTATAATCTATTTAGTTTAGTGTCAATTATAAATAAATTTAACTTTTTAAAACTTTATTGTTAGATTTTATTTTCTTCGTTGTAGTTTCATTAAATATAACAAAAAATTAACGTAAATTTATTTACTTATTAATTAAGCTTAATATATTAATTTTTAAAATAAATTTTATTTTTTCTATGTATTTGGCCCCTCGTAAAAAATTATGTTAGTTTCGCCGCCGCCGATTATGGATTCCATAACAATGCAGGTAATTACTCAGGAGGAGGAGAAGTGGTTTCTGATTTGATGGACATATATAATTCAGGCATTCAGCTGAATAAAAACACAAACATGAGTACGATGATTCCAACTCCCGGTGTTAATCATAACATGCACCATCAAATCTACCATGCAAGTGTTCAACATGAGCAGAACAACATGAGTACTATGATTCCAAATCAGGGTGTTAATCAAAGCATGCAACGTCAAATCTATACCGGAAGTGTTCAACAGAACAATAACACCAACATGAGTACAATGGTTCCAACTCCTAGTGTTAATCAAAACTTGCATCCTCAAGTTTACACTTCAAGTGTTCACCAACAAGAGAAGAGCAACACCATGATGAATACTTCAATGATGAGTACTTCAATGCCAGGTATGAACATGGTTGCAACTGCCGGGTTTAACCAAAACATGCACCCTCAAATGGACCAAAATTTCTATAGTCAACAAGGGGGTGCAAATAGCTACTATCACTACCAAGTGCCTAATGCTGAAGTAGCTAATGTTCCAATGCAAGCAAATACCTCAACAGCAACCTTTGATTCATCTTTTGTTCATTTGAATGCATTCAATTCTCAATCTGATGTTGATGCTTACAACAACTCTGCATTTATTGACTCTCCTACTGTGGCATCATCAAGTTTTGATTTCTCTATGTTCTACCAGAAAGGGAATCAATAATTAAGGTAAAATCATGAATTACTTTTTAAAAAGTTTCACAAATAGCTCCCTCTTTTGGTTAAAGAGAGTGAAACAATTAATTGGTAATTTATGATTTTACTTGTGCTTAGAGGTCTTTGGAAAAGGAAGCTTTGTGTTTGTTATGTTTTCTTTTGTTAAGTTTATGTTATTTTCTTTAGTCTCCACAAGTTTGTGTTCTTTATAAACAATGAATTTGTGTTGTGTTTATGCTTATCATGTGAAATGCAGACAAGTATTTTAGGGCTTGTGTCTCTACACATTTTTTTTAACTGTCATGTTATTTATTTTCCCTTAGTCATTTAATTTTTCACCTACTTTACCGTTTAAAATAAAACAATTCTTTCCTATTTTACTATTCTTCAATCAATAAAGACGAGATATTATAAATACAAAATAATAAAGAAGGGAATGGAAGCTAAACATAACATTATTTGACTAGTAAAATAATGTTATTTGAACTTTGGTCCTCCACTTATGTTTAACGAATTACAAAGTAACTAAATATAAATTGGTTTTAATTTTGATATGAATATGCTTTTCGACTATTAATTAATTATAATAAGCAGTATGTTTGACTTGATATTTTGAATTATATTAATAAATTTTTAATAATTTAATGAGTATTATTGATGGATTGTGTAAAAAATAAAATTAATAGTGAATATTAATTAAATACTTATTAATAAAAATAATATTTTTTTGACTGCGATAAAAATAATTTTAAATATTTATTAGTAAATTAATCTAAAATATATTTTGAAAAAGGTCAAAGAGGAAATATATATTAATAAACCTCCAATCAATGTACAAGGAGTTCCTAGAAGGGACAAAAGAGTATTAAATTACAAGAAATCAAGGAAACAAGAAAAAAACTAAAAAAACAAATTGACTAAACCAAAACACCGTAAGAGTTTCAACCACCATGCATGAAAATCGACAAAATAAATATCATTGTGTGTCTCCAGCCGATACCAGGAATGAATCTTTATACATTTATGTAAATGCTTAGACAAAAGAACTTTATCATTGAAAATTTTGGCACTATGCTCTTTTCACAATGTCATACCCCAATTTTTGACCTAAGATACCACTGACACGCGTCATTTGACCCTGATCGATCTCCGACGTTTCAGTGAAAAATTCGGCAGAGAGGTATTTTAAAATACCTCATGTTTGGTTCCGAGTCGGGCTCTCTTCTCTCTTTCTTTTTTAATCTTCATTTCCATCTTTTAAATTTTTTTATAATTAATTAATTAACTTTAACTTTAATTTTTTTTTAATATAGTCATTATTTGTTTTATTAATTACTTCCTTTTAAGATAAGTCCAAAAAGTCCAAATCCAAAATATATGCATAGTTATCCTTTATTATTATTATTATTATTATTTATTTTTATTAGATGATAAGTCCAAATGTCCAAGTCCCAAATTCTGTAACAAACGAGCTATCCTCCTCCCCAAGCCAAGGAACAATATTATTTTAAACAAACTCTAATCACAGTCCTATAAAAAGCAACCAGCAACAACACAATTGACACACAATTTTACCCAACAACACACATAGAACACACAAATATTTCAAAAAACCTGAAAACCAAACCCTATTTTTTTCAGTTTCAGTTTTATTTCTAAAAAAACCTTGGTTACTAATAATTTTTCAGTCAGCCGTATAAACTAATTTTTGCTTTGTTGCTTTTACAATTCATCACCTATGTATTTCGTATTTCAATTTGAAGTGCTTTATTTTGACTTTGTTCACCTCAAAATCAAATATTTTGATCCCCCTATTTTAATTGAATTGAAATTTTGATCCCATTTCTAAAACCACGATTATGATTCTTCTATTATACATTTCTTGAGTTCTTTTTGCTCCTCCTTCAATTTTGTTGATGTGTCATGTTCATTAATGACGCGGCATTAGGAATTATTGATGTGGCATATTCCAAGTGTACTTAATAACAAAAAACTCAGAAGACATCACTCCCAAACCCAACATTTTTGTTATAAAATTAGATTTAAACCCATCATCATCAACAACAACAAAAAAAAACAGTGAAATTAGATCTGAATTATTTTCTCAGACTTTTTAAATCATCAACAACCGATATTTCGCTTGCTAATGTAAAGATTGAATGATTGTTTATTTCGCTTGTAGTTTCAAAAGCATGCTCGGAACAGAAATAACCAGAGTTTAACTTATACTCCCAACACACTAAACAAAATTTCTTTCAAGTTAAACAACACTCTAAGCTTAACTCATTCGTATAGTTACA
>Ga0228711_1005172_pt1 | contig 19914 bp, 9 predicted proteins | sample MedpolnodulmetaG_2_FD_177996 | JGI IMG/M metagenome (GOLD analysis project Ga0228711, IMG submission 177996) | Root nodule microbial communities from Medicago polymorpha collected in Santa Monica, California, United States - brown nodules | ecosystem: Host-associated > Plants > Roots > Nodule... | reverse complement strand
GGTTGAATAGGTTTTTAAAAGATTTTCCGAAGTTTTAATAAAAACAAGTTTTAACGAAATTGACTATTGGATTCGTGCTCAAACAATCACAATCAATGAATCAAAAAGACAAATATGTGTGAAATAAGATTCAATATTAGTATTGAGTGATTCACGATTAAAATCTTATTATACAATCAAATTAATGTTAATATTCCTTGAACAAAGTACAAAACAATATACAATTTCAAACCAAACCTATATGAACAAAATTACTATGCTATCAAATGAAAAACACAATACACGTGTAATTGAAGAATTGAATAGATATTGCAATCAATTGATCTTAGTAAATAATATGAAACCTAATTCAATGAATTAGATTAATTTTGAATGAAAAACAACTTAGATCAACACTAGCAATTATCCTAACAATTATTCAATTAATCACATGCAATAGTAAAAGTAAAGAGGATAGGGAAAGAGAGGTAACACCGATATTTTTATAGTAGTTCACTCTTTTTCGTCCTCGCTAGAGCTACATCTATTCTTCTTGATGAAGTACACCTTCACCAAGGTTATCCACTAAGTAACAAATGTTGATTACAATGTGTTAAAAGAGTTCCTTGAAATTAAAACCTAATTCCTCAAATCTTATGTAGAACACTCCCCCAAACTTCAAGTACCCCTTAAATTTGGTGCTTCTTGAATCTTCGAATCCTTGAATAGCCGTGCACCCATTCAAACTCTTCAGTCAAGCCTTCGATACTACGTCCGGTAAACGAATCCCCTTCAACTTCTTGAATCTTCGAATCCTTGAGATTATTCATTTCCTTTGAAGCCTTGATTAAGCCCAATCAATCTTATTGACAGAACCAACTTACAATCCCTACTAGCACCCTAGAGAATCTATAGACTCAAAGAACAAAGTGATTTTAAGAAAAAGTGTTTAATCTTGAAGAATTTATGAACAATGAGTTTTTGAGACCTAGAGAGAATAGTTGCAAATGATTCAATGAATTGGGAGTTATGAGGAGAAGACAATATATATGGGAAGGTAGTTAGGCTAAATTTTCGTACAAAAACAAATGTGTGAATCGATTTATTAAACAACTGAATCGATTCAGACACTAAGAAAGATAAGCCCAAACAAAAGGATAGATTGAAAGATAGATGCAAGTCATGTGATATGTGAAACGATTCAAGCTACCGAGATGAAGGTCTTAATCGATTGATGTGAATCGATTCAGAGAGAGTCAGAGAGTTTGGTGATACGACTCAAAACTGAATGATACGATTCAAACATGAATCAATTAATAAACATCATGAATCGATTCATATCAAGTCAGAGACTTAAATGAGACGATTCAGACAAGGTTGAATTGATTCATGCAGAAAAGGACATGAATGAACAAATACCAATTGTTTCACTAAGGTGCTTTAACAGAATAAAAAATGAAAAGCTAAACTAACAACATCTAAACTAAACAACATAAAAATAGAACCAAAAATGCCAACATCATCAAAACAATGGCTAGAGGCTTCAACTAGGAATTGAAACTAATTGATCCCAGTGAAATAGTGGAAACCTAATTCAAGGAATTAGGCCAATTTTAACTAAAAAGAACTTAGATCAAAATCAATTTCTATTCAATTAGTTAATCAATTTATGCATATATAATTATTAAACTTAAAGGGCACAAGGAAGAGAGAACGACACCGATATTTTTATAGGATTTCACCCTTTCGTCCTCGCTTCGGGCTACGTCTACTCTTCTTGGCGAAAAACGCCTCCACCAAGGACTTCCACTAATAATAACAATGTCGAATTACAAATGTGATTACAAGAGTTCCTTGAAACTATCGTAGTTCTTCAACCCCTATGTAACCACTCCCTCAAACTTCAAATACCCTTTGAATTTGGTGTTTCATGATGTCTTCGAATCCTCAATCACCCGTGCAACCCTTCAAGCTATTCACTCAAGCTCTTCGATGCTACGTCCGGAAAATGGATCCCCTTGAACACAATAACAATTAGAAAGAACCCCCATGACCTTTGAAGGTGGAATGAGATTATTCACTTCACTTTAAAACCTTGGTTAAGCCTAGTCAATTTCATTGAAAGAACCAACTTACAATCCCTATTAGCACCCTAGAAATTAATATGACTCAAAGAACAAAGTGTTTCTAAGAAAAAGTGTTTAATCTTGAAGAATGTATGAACAATGAGTTTTTGAGACTGTAACACCCCAGGCTGACGAGGGGGGGAGTGGTCGTCGGTGCACAAGGCATGACAATGAGCGGCTCCCGACAGTTTCTAGAGGAACCGAATCACATCGGAATGAGAGGGATCCTAAGGCTGTGTAGGTATGGGACTACATGTTTGAAGGAAGGGTTATAAGAATTGTTTGGTAGTCCATTCCATACGAACTACACAGTTAAGCGTGCTTGACTTGGAGTAGTCTTTGGATGAGTGACCTACTGGGAAGTTTCTCGGTAAGCGTGCGAGTGAGGACAAAACATGCTGAAAATAGGGTCAGTCAGCAATGCTTAAAGTCGTCTGGGATGTTACCGAGACCTAGAGAGAATAGATGCAAATGATTCAATAATTTGGGTGTTACGAAGAGGAGCGTTTATATATATTTGGGTGGCAAGTGTAAAAATTCGCCCAAAAACAACATTGTGAATCGATTCATTAATTGTGTGAATCGATTCAGACGGCAAGGGGACAAGCCAGATGGACTATGATGATTGATACGATTCAAACATAATATGATTTGATTCAAAATGCCCATGATGAAGAATGAAGCGATTCAGATTATATTGAATTGATTCAATATAAGTCATAAAGTTTTAATGATACAATTCAGGCAAATTTGACTCGATTCAAAATATCATGTAACGATTCACACTAAGTATGAGACTTTGGGTGATACGATTCAGGTAAAAGTGAATCGATTCAAATCCTCAGAAAAACTGTTTTGACAACAATGATGAGGTTACTTGAGTGATAAGGTATCAGGACCAACTAATAATCACACAGTGTTGAGAGACACAGTTTGTTAAGGTGCTTTAACATAATCTAAATCTAAACTAAAAAGAGAAAGCAACAAACTATGAAAACTAGTCCACATTAAAACATCATCAAAATACCTTAGGACTAACATCATCAAAATTGATCGGACCATCATGATTTAGAGTATGTTACTTTCACAATACCATATTCAGAGGTATGTTGTTATGTACAAAATTGCATATTTTGCCCACAATGTCCATTGAGTTTCTTTCCTGCCCTACAAATAAATTAAATTATAAATCACCAAAGTTTATTAATATAGAACAAAAACATGAGAATGATATTTATCCAAACTTGTCTAACTTCAGATGCATATAATTGGTTGATTGGAGATTGTCTTTGTATTTTATGAGTTCTCCCTTTGTAGCTAATACTCCAATAATATCTTAAAAATATCATAAAGATTAGGTTAATATCCAATGTAAGAAAGAAAAACTATAACAAATAAATATACAATAGATATATGAATCAACTCTTTAAAAAATTATCAATCAAGTATGAATCTTCATTCTAAGCTTTAAAAATTTCATCACACATGTGAATTTGAATGCATAAAAAGAAACAATTGAATCATTATTTGACTTCACAGGGGTCATATTCTTCATGCGTGGTCATATTATAAGTCCTTTTGAATTCATAAATCTTGTTAGACATCGAGGTATTTGTTATCTCATACACATTCCCTCAACAAACATAGATTGATATTTTGCATCTTTGTTGCTCAAAACAATGCATTGAATTTTGCTAGTTTATAATACCAAGAAAAACAGAAGTCAACAAATTTTTTGAATAACTATGCATACAAATATTCTAAAAACAATAATGAAATAAAACAAATAAATTCACAAAGAATAATTATCCTAGAAAAATAATTTTAAATAATGTAAAAGTTTGTTTGTTTACAAAAGTTAATATAGAAATAGAAATTGATACACACTCTTTCATTCATAAAAATCATTTCGAATAAATCAATTTTGTCTCGATCCTTGAAATTTGGAATTCTCCACGTTCTAATGATCCTAATCTTCAAATGAGGTCAAATTGTGTAGCCATGATTTTTGGAAAAAAAAACATGATCATGAGATTTCTGATTTGGTTAGTTAAAATCAAAAGTGAATGAAGGTATTCTAAGTGTGTGTAAATATTATTACAAAGTGTTGATATATGTTATATAAAAAGAAAAAAAATCAAAGTATCGTTAGAAAGTACGTCGTATAAAAATCAAAATATATGTTAAAGAATAATAGAAATGGTGTTTGCCAAACATGGAGAATTTAAAATCATGTTCCCGTTTGATCTCAAAATATATGAATATCTGGTTGATTTAATAAAACATTTTCTTTTAAATTGGTTGATTTAATAAAACATGTAACCGATTCTCTTGAAAAAAGAAAGAAAAAAAGTATAAAGAGATAATGAATTGCATCAATTCTATAACAGTAACAATAGATAAAGGGCATATAGGGAGGATTTTGGGATGAATTTTTCATTATCCAATTTTACCCTTAGATAAATTTGCCTATAACAGTGTCAAGTTGTTGGTGTTATCGAAAAAGATATGAATTTAAATTATATTTGTCATATCATTGGTAAAAGATAAATATTATTTGAAAAAACTCTTAATGTATTAGAAATACATGCACGTAAAAAATAAATGGCAAAACTAATTTCCCTTAAAAAATAACAAAATTAATTTAATTAAACTAATTAACTTATGTAAAAACAATTGGTATAATATTATTTTTTTTGAAAAATCAATTGGTATAATATTTTAAAATCAACAGTAAATATGAAATTTAAAATTCAAAGAAAAATTTGAAAGCTTGTAAAAATGTTGAAAATTAAAAGATGAATCACTTTTAAAAATATTAACAAATTTGAGAGTTCGAAAACTAATAATTTTTTTTATTAAATTTATTCATATGCATTATGTTAAAATTAAATTAGACATTAATTAATTCAACCAAAAATAAATTAAAAAAATTAAATGAAATATTTAATGAAAAGGATTGAAAATATTGTATGTAGTTTGTTGAAATATTTTTTTTAATGGCAAAATATATTATATATAAAAGGAAATTAAATCTCAAGTATTACACCAAAAAGAAAAAATAAAAACACCAAAACCCCCCAAAGAAAAACTACCAGCACCCTCAAAATGCCGAAACCCCTAACAACTCTTCAAAAGAACCAACACCGCCAACAGTGATCAATTAGACATCCGAAGTGATTTTGCTTCTAATGTTCAGCTTCGACCACCACTCAAGTTCCGGTCTATTGGAGGAGACATCATAAAACCTAAAAGGACCTGAGTCACAAACTTGCTCCCGACCTCGAATCTAAAGCGATCGGCCCACAAGACTCCCGACACAAGTCAAAAGGCACCCCTCAACTCACGAATCAATAGAGCAGATACCTTAACCTGTCCAAAAACTTGACCCACCAATAAAAATATTTATGGCAAGATTTGAAAACTAATTTTAATTAAAAAATAAAAAATATATATTGAGAATAAATGTGGAAACAACATGTGTCATAAAAAAACCTTGCTTTATATATATGCTATTGATTTTATTTTTTGAAAAATATATATATTATTGATGTTTTGATGGTGGCCAGTGCTCGAACTCCGGATCTTACATATATTATGCATTATCCAAACCAACTGAGCTATGCTCACTTTGAAATATATACTATTGATTGATTGCTGAGAAAAACCCACTCATATAAATAATTTTGTTACGGCGTAAAAAAGACTATTTTCATAAAATTATATAAAAAAAGAGTCATGTTAACTTGTGCCTAAGCACATGTTAAGCGTTGAATTCTTGCCACTAATGGTAAGTATTAATTGAAAAAATTAATATTATATTTTTTAAATAATAAATTAACACAATTTCCGATACAAAATTTCTATTAATGGAATCCTTAACATGTGCCCTAAAGGCACAAGTTAACATTCCCCATAAAAAAAAAAACACTATTTTAACAAAGTCATAATTGTCGTATTATTAGCGTTCATTCCAGCCAGATACACATAGTTTACCAGGGAAGGATCATATTCTTTTAATAAATTTCCATGCAATCTTGTCAAAAAATAAATAAATTTCCATGCAACTAACTATATATATATATAATGATTTTTTATTTTTAAAAAAACTACATATATCGATTTTGTCAATAAAAAAACTAAAATATATTGATAGAAGCGATACCAATGAATTAAAAACATACAACTACACTCTAATACACGTGATAGATATAGATATTTCTAACAAACTAATTTACCTCCAGTTTCAATCCTCAAGTTTGCTAAAGTCATAGGTGTATTTAAAAACATACTTAGTGCAAAAAGTAAACTGCGTAAATTAATGCCTTGAAAAATAAGCAACTACCATCGACTTTGCATTATAAATATGCATGTGTTGAGTAGGTTGTTAAATGCAGTAGTAAGAAAAATGGCTTCAAATAAGTTCTCCCTTATTTGGGTGGTTCTCTTTTTGTGTATGCTGGGTTTCTCTGCCAAGGCAATAGCAAGGAACAATGTTGGTGCTTCTGAAATGTACGCAAGTAAGTAAACCTCAATTACACCACCCATTCAATTAGTGTGCCTGCATTAATTAATTATACATTTCTTACAATTATGTATAAATTAGTTTTTCCAAACAATTATTTCAGATAGAAAACAACTTAACCTAGATCAGCGATGTAAGAGAGGAAGAGTTACTGTTGAAGTCAATGAAGTTCGAGTGCCTAGGGAAAAGGCAGCAAATGCTCCACGTTGCCACAATTATCTTTGATCTGGCTGTGTTGTGTTGTGGTACAATTTCATGGATGAATAACAGAAATAGAAGACAAGTATAAATTAAGTGGCACTAATTTTCATTGGTTTTGTTCATGTAATTTGTTTGGTTTTCATAATAAATTTATGTAATTTTTTTTAAGATAATATGAATAAGAGTTTAGTTAGTATGCTATGTTAGTCTATAATTATTTTACAAATACATCTAATGATGTGTTTCAATATTTATTAAATGACGTGAAAACACGTTATTGAATGCATAGTAATATAATTATTCTCCGAGATAATATACTAATTAAATTAATATGTATAATTGTGTATATCTTTTTTAAATGACTAATTATGTAAAAAAAATTAAATCAATATCACTATCTTCTACATTACTCTAATAAATTTATTAATAAAGAAGATAGTGAGATTGATTTAATTTTTTCGATTGAACTTGTTCATCTTCTTATTCTTTCGTGTTCAACCGATTCTTTATCGTTTCATTTTTTATTTATTTTTCTTCTTATTTTTTTTCATTGATTCATTATGATTTTGATTTGTTCATGTTTCTTGGATTCATTTACTTGTTAGTTTCTTGGTTGACTCTTTTATGAAATCTCCAAATTCATGGTGAGAAATAATAACACTCATAATCAAGATCAAAGTCTTGATCCTTACTTTGTTCGTCTATCATAGTATTCAACAATTGTGATAACTATCAATACTGGTCCATAAAGATGCGAAGAGCATTGCCTATGAAGAACAAGATCAAATTTGTGGATGGCTAAATTCCAATTCCAAATGAAGATGATTTGAATAGTGATGCATGGGTAAGGTGTAACAATCTTGTTAATACCTAGATAATTGTTCTAGACCATTCACACGGTTACACATGTACAATAATACGCCGCCTTAAGGCTACACATTCGAAGGAGCAAGCCAACCTGACTGCGTCGTGCCACACTGGAGCATGCCTCCTTGCCAAGATCACGCTACACGTATCCTTCCTCGCTCCTAATCACACGCTGCATAACCCGGAGACAGTTATGCCTCGAGCGCGCCTATATAAGGGTGAACTTGCTTCCCCTCAAGGTACACAATACTTTTCACAACACTTCTTAGACTTTCTGTCTCAGTTCTATTAATGACATGAGCGTCGGAGTGCTAACGTGCTTGCAAGCACCTTTCGTTCCACTGTAGAAGACACACCACCGTCGCACCGAAAGCCGTTACCGATCACCGGAGCATTCTCTACAACCGTTGCGACTCAACCATTCTCACCAGACATATCATTTGACACTAGAACGAGGGGATCGTTCGCTAAACTGCCACGATCCAACGATCCTCCACCGTAACCGTTTTCAGTTACGCACATCTCCGCCATAACCGTTTTCGGTTACACGTTCTCACCACAACGGTTAACATTTACCGCTCCTACCTTCGAAGTAATGGTCGGAACTCACAGAAGAACCACTGCAAATCGTTCTGCCCCATTTCAAGCATCGTGATCAATGATCCAAATTCTCCAAAGTCAAACAGTTCCGATCATCGAACTGGTGAATCCTGAGGGAAGCTATGATATCCTCGACACAACAACCGGTGTTTGTGCTACAACCGCCTTGAATGCAATGGTGCTTTGCAACCGGGGATGTTCCGACGGTGATCGCTACGCATATCAAAGAATCTTAACATAACAAACACCAGACAACACCTTCAGCGGTGGAATGCCCTCCGTCCACACCAGTGGACCTCTAGAGGAAAGGAATGAAGCTTCCCGAGGATTCGAACGAAGGGCGTAGCAAAACACGTCCGCGTCGTTCGGAGAGATACAAGCCTTCGAAACTCTGTGAAGAAGGGACTCTCCCCCACACCACGACCGACCAAAGGAAGGAGAATACACTTCGGAGCGCCGTCGTAGAGATCACCACAAACGACCTTTAACGAAACCACCAAAGCTGGAAACTTATGACGACACGGCAGATCCGGACGAACACGTAGAACATCTGGACACCGTACTCGATTATCACCGTGAAAAAGGCGCGGTCAAGTGCAAATTATTCGTCCTCGAGCTGAAGGTCGCTGCTATGGTTTTGTTCAATGGTTTACGAGACAACTTTATCGGTTCATGGGAAGAACTGTGTAGTGAATTCATGTCCCACTTCAACGCAAAGAGGAAGCGATTGAAAACCATGGCAGACTTGAATGTTATCGTCTAAGAAGAGAAAGAAACTCTAAGGGAGTACGTGGAATGCTTCACCCAGGAGGGCGTGGAAATATTGGGCGCCCATGACGGTCTGAAGTGTTTCATATTCGAAAGCAACCTCCGTGAGGACTGTAAGTTCAAAGAAGAGCTAGGGCTTCAGGTGGCCAAGGATATGAATGACCTCCTTACGTGCGCCCAACCTTACATCAATTACAAAGAGAAGAAGTTGGCAGAGGAAGCACTCAAGAGCAAACAATCAAACAAAGAGGGTAACGACGGACGCCGTAGCGATGGTGAGAAACGCAAAGGCTCTCACCCTCACCCCAGAGACTACACTCCGCTCAATGCATCTTGTGAAACCATCCTCTAGGAGTGTTATGCCACAGAGTTGAAAGCAACATGAATTATAGCACCACCGTCCCTGAAAGAATCGGTAGGAACCGACAAAGTAAAGTACTGCCTCTACCATCGAAGTCGGAGTCACGATACGGAAGAATGCTTCCAACTCCGAGAGCAATTGAAGATTTGAAAAAGAAAGGAAAACTAGGTTGCTTCGTCGATAAGGGACGCTGGAAAAACTTACGAAGAAAGTCTCTGAAAAATAAACGATCCTCAGAAGGAGGCGAATCGCCACCAAAAAAGATGCTGAGTGCTGCCGATAAAGGACAAACAGATGCGGACACTGATAGTGAGGCCAAAAAAGATGGATGCATGATCTTTCTCGAGGCAATAATGGGCGGATTCTCAGCACCAAAGGACACACTGAGGGGGACGGAAAAAAGAAAAATAGTCGAAGTAATGGAAACATATGGGACACCCATAAAGGCAGCCTAGAAGAGACCATCATTAGGATTCACTGACAACGAAAAGGTGAATGGAGTGTCCAACGAAGAGTTATCGCTCGTCATCATCGTGGCCATTCTAGACCACGACGTCTCAAGATGTTTGGTTGGCGAAGGCATCTCCGTCGATATCCTGTACCCAAACGCCTTTGAAAAGTTGGGCCTGAAGAGAAAAGATTTGAAGACCTATGTCGACACCGATCCTCTTGGCTTCAACGAGATGAGCTTGCGTCCGTGGGGATATATAACACTGAGCATGACATTTGGAGAAGAAATGGACGAACGAACAATCGAGACACCATTCCTGGTCATACCGGTCGTGTCCATCTACAACTACATTATAGGTCGCCCCACCTTAATGGCGCTCGACACAGTCACATCAATGGTCCACTTAAAGATGAAATACCACAACAATAACCGAGACGTGGTCACAGTTTACGCAGACTTGAAGGCTGCAGAAAGATGCCACCGGGCTTGGCGAAAATTACCCGCACCGTGTAACACCTCGTTTTCCCAACATATGTAAATAATACAAATAATCAGAGTATTCAACGTAAAACGGAATTTCACACTACAAAACAAGTATAAATAGGGTAAAGTCGCTATTTATTAAAACAATCATGTCAAAATTTCAATAACATCGTAGCGAAAAATAGATTCATAGTTCAACAACTTTGTTCAACAATATTTGGCACTACGACCTCAACATAAACAACTTAAAAGAAAATCTTAATCCAAAAGGGTTCAACAACGTAGTAGTTCATAAATAATACGTTACAATGGAAAACAAAGCAAGAATCTCCATCTTGTTACGTATCAGAGCGACCCTAAGACGACGCACAAGAGAGTCAACTCACATCAACAGCTAATCCTGGTTATCTGCACATTACCAACATAGGGGCAACATTCAAACAGAAGGGGTGAGATTTCACATTCAATAATAATAAGCATATAATTCATCAACAGAACTTAACAACCTAAACAACAATAATTAACAACAATAGTTAACAACAATAATAAACAACAATAGTTAACAACAATACTTAACAACAATAGTTAACAACAATAATATTCCATATATGCTTCATTTATTTCCACTTAGCATTTAAATCAACAACAACAACTCAACAATGACGACGACAACTCGACATTAACGACAATGCAACGACACAACAACAACTTGACTATGCAGTATGCATGTGGTACCAATCAACGTGTTAGAGGAATAAGCTCGTCAAGCAACGCTGGAGTAAAAACTCCTAAAATCAACGTTGGAGCATAGCTCCTAAAATCAACACTGGAGCATAGCTCCTAACTTTATATGAGTATGCATGGACTCAACAACTTAATCAACAACAACGTACAACATTAACGACTTGACAAAATCAACAACAACGTGCAACATCAACAACAACGTACAACTTCAATATTATAATCTCATGGATATTCATCATTTAATTGCAACATCATATAATCATCATGTTAATTCAACATATGCATTCATATAGTAATTCATCAACAAGTTATTCATATAATAATCATCAACGTATATACATACCTTCATGTAATAATTTATTAACAAAGTTATTCATATAATAATCATCAAATCCGATTTTAAACCCTATTCTCAATTTCACATGAACAACAACAAAACTACATGTTAAATTCAATTTCAGAATTATACAACCTAAAATTAGAGAATATTAGTCACACCCTTACAAAACAACAACAACAACTACATGTTAAATTCATTTTCAGAATTACATAACCTAAGATTAGAGAATATTAGTCCCACCCTTACCTTAGATTAGATGATTGCAAGGTTCTACGAATTCTTCTCTTCTCTTGGTTCTCCTCTTCTCTAGGTTCTCCTCTTTTCTCCAAAAGCTTCTAAACCTAATTTGTGTCTGGCTCTTAGCTTTTATATCTCACACCCTCAACATATTTTCCAACTAAATCCATGTATTTTCTAACTAAATCCAAACCAGCCCTTAAAATATATATATTCTAATATTCCAACATATTCTACTAAATAATAATATAAAGCCACCTAATAAAATATAATACACCACAACACATCATAAATCCACATAAATCAACATAAATCATATAAGTCATATATATAAAAGACTCTAAACTCAACCAAAAATAATTAAATAATAAATAGGGCGTTACACACCGCAATCAGCGACAACTGTGTAAGGAGTGGGGGAAAACATACGGCGCCCCGTTCCAAGTTGCAGTAATGCTGACTTCGATGCCCGATGAGAGCAGAAGTACCTCAAACTTGAGAGAGGGCAAGAGATGCCTTTCCCTTTGGAAGATAAGTTAGCTTTCGAGCACCTTACCCCTGATGGGGAATTCAAATTCGTTCAGCTGGATGACAAAGTGGCCAGGAAGATCAAGATCGGGGCCTACCTACCGCCAACGGTAGAGAATGACCTCATCAAATGATTGCGAGAAAATGTTGACCTATTCGCGTGCTCCCCCGAAGAAATGTTAGAAATATACCCAAGTGTCGCTTGCCACAAATTAAACGTCAACTCGGAGGCCAAGCCTATGAGTCAGAAGATGTGCCACCAAACTCCCGAAAAAGTTCAGGCCGCCAGATAAATAGTAGAGGGACTGATGCAGGCCAAATTTATCTCTGAAATCAGTTACGCACAATGGCTCTCCAACGTGGTCCTTGTGAAAAAGGCGAGCGGAAAGTGGCGGATGTGTATGGACTACACGAACTTGAACAAAGCCTGCCCGCAATATGAATACCCATTTCCCAATATCGACAAGTTGGTAGACAGTTCCTCTGGTTATAAATTGTTTTCCTTCATGGACGCTTACTCCGGCTACAACCAAATCTCCATGGACAAAAATGACAGGAAGCACACGACCTTCATGATTGAAGGCGCCAACTACATGTACAACGTCATGCCATTCAGATTATGGAACGCATGCGCCACCTATCAAAGGATAATGAATAAGGTCTTTAAGAAGGAGATAAGGGACATGCTTGAAGTTTACATGGACGACATGATAGTAAAATCGGTCGAAGAATCCAAACAAAGGCATCACTTAGAGGAGGTATTCGCCCATGCACGCCAATACAACATGCACCTCAACCCTGAAAAATGTACTTTTGGCGTCAAAGAAGGAAAAATATTAGGATTCTACCTAACGGAGAGGGGAATTGAAGCCAACCCAGACAAATGCCGAGCTGTCTTAGAAATGGAACCCCCATCGTCAAAAGAACGGATCATGAAGTTAAATGGAATGCTGACGGCGCTCAGTAGTTTTATCTCTATATCCGCTCAGCACGCCCTCCCGTTCTTCAGACTTTTGCGGAAAGAAATGAACATTGAATGGACACAAGAATGTGGGGAGGCGTTTGATAAATTAAAGACTATCCTCTCACAACTCCCCGTCCTATCCAAGACGATGGTGGGAGATATCATGTACCTCTACTTTGAGATCTCGGCAGAAGCAGTCAGTGCCGTCCTAGTAAGAGAGGTAGGGACCAACTAGAACCCGGTTTACTTTTGTGCGAAAGCCCTGGTGGGGACTGGAAACACACTACCAAAAGATTGAGAAGGTGGCGCTCTCTCTCATGGTGGCCACCAGGAAATTGTTGAAGTATTTTCTGGCTCATTCCATCGTAGTTCAAACAGAATAGCCGCTAAAAAACGTGTTGTTTCAACCGGATTTGGCAGGGAGAATGACCAAATGATCGATAGAGCTCTCTCAATTTGATATAACCTTCGAGGCAAAGAAAGAGATGAAGGCCCAAACGTTCGTAGACTTCTTAGTGAAATTCACTCCGTCCACAGGCGAAACGTCATTCTGCCTCACCTTCAGAACGGAAATCGTGATTCCAGTCGAAGTAAAAGAATTAAGTAGGAGGACGGCACACCCGCTCGACCATAACGCCAACATCGAAGCCACCTTGAAGAGCTGAAGTTCATCGATGAATGAAGGAACATTGTCGCCCTAACTGAGGCCTCCATCAAACAGGCCACGACCACCTGATACAACACGAAAGTAAGGCCTAGAGGCTTCGATCCGAGAGACCTGGTTGCCAAACACAGAGTTTGGACTTTGTTTGTATTGGGCCTAAATTCTTTGGACAGTCGAGAACAAGTAATAACCATTACAATAAATTTCTTTATTTAATAATGATATATGTTGTGTCAAGTCATTAAAAAGTCTATAAAAAAAAACTAATATTATACCATTTATTGTTGTGTGAAAGAAACACATAATAGGATAATGTAGATTGTATCTCCTGTTACATCCTTCTTTTAATCAATATTCTATTATATGAAATTATGTTTATCTCATCACAATCAATTGATATCCCTTTTCAATAAGTTTATAAACATGACAATAAAGATTTTACAAATAAACTGTAATAACCATCACAATAAGATTCTTTATTTAATAATGATATATATTGTATCAAGCCATTACAAAGAGTATACTAAAAAAGAAAAAAGAAAATAATATTATAACAATTTATTGTTGTGTGTGAATTAAACACATATTAGGATAATGAAGATCGTATCTCCTATCATATCCTTCTTTTAATCTATATTCTATTAAGTACATTTTTGGTTATCTCACAAAATCAATTGATATCCCTTTATATATATACATATATACACTTTTGTTCTTATCATTGTATGAAGTAGTTTTTGGTTCTGTTATCATAGAAGACGATCACTATGTCGGTGATCAAAACAAACTTTTGTTATACGTCCTTTTTCATGCTCACGGTTTTTACAATAATCTTCAATTCTACGATCGCGTCACCCATCGCATGTCAAGGTATTCAATTCCTTGACACCAATTCTCTAATTCTTCTTCACCTATGAATTTGGTTTAATTTTACATTTGATTTTATCACATCTTTTTCTTTTAACTAACACCCTTTAATCCTTTTTATTTCAGATACTAGATGTTCCATACATTTCAAAGATTATAGAGATGTTAAGGTATAACCACTTACCCTTTTTTGTTTGATATATATATATATATATATATATATATATATATATATATTTATGTTGCATATCCATTGATAATTTATTTTCTATCATTCTTACATCTCTTAGTTTCTTGGGTGTATCATCATAATTTTATTTCATTATAATTAAATAAGATATCAAATAGTCCAATTGGAGATGCTTTTAGATTGTGGTAGCTTACTTAATTGTATAAGCATATTAGATATGGTGATATAGTCCCAAAAAAAATATTCTCAAACAATAATTATGGTTAAGTTGAAAGACTTATTGGGTCAAATAAAGGAACTATAGTTTAGTTACACTTAATTCATGTTTCTTGGAGAATTCACAATGTAGCTCTCTCATACACATGATTCATTTGATAATTTTTTATTGTCAATACTTTGTAATCACTAAATTCTTCAACTCATTCGTATACATAATTATTAAAGGATCTAAGTAATAACATTAAATCAATACATTTAAATAATATTTGATTTATTTTAATATAATATTTTAAAGAAAACCCGTGAATAAGGAGAAATATAGGGTCTTTCTATAAACACTCGTCTAAATAAGGACTAAAAAATATCACTCCAATATTAGAGTGCCTATTTAGTTTAAAAGAAAAAAAAAATATGAACTACTTGACATTATGGATGTTTGACGGGGCACAAGTTAACCTTTTTTAATACATATAACATCGATATTAGTTTCTTGAATAAAAATTATCTGTTTCAATATTTGATAGTTTTTTGAAGTGGTCATATTAGCCTTTTTATTTTGTCATTTTTGTATTAAATTGATCATTAGCAAGTAAATCCATGAGATTCATGAATAAAAAGTTAATTTTTTTGGTATGTGATTAAAGTTTCTGAAAGAAATATGATAGTTGTAGTTCAATTAACATATCTGTAGTTGATATAATTATTTGTGATATTTTTGGTCAGCATGTTGAGGAAGTTGGACAAGGGGTGGTGTCTGAAAGCAAATCAAAGGGGAATGAGGTTTCTTCAATGAGGTTTTTTAGACTGATTGGATCACACCCTCCAGATTGCAAAGGCAAGTGTGGTACATGTACTCCATGTACACTTACCCGTGAGAAAATTCCTCCATCAGATGTCTCAGATCCCACTCCAGAGAGATGGATGTGCAAATGTGGAAACAAGTTATATGATCCATATGGAAAAATATAATATCTAGTAATCTCTATGTTTAATATATTTCATGTTAGCTTAAAATAAATAATGGAATATATGTTACATTCAAATAATATTAAATATTTTATAGCAGAATTTTTAACTAATATTCCTTAGAGTAATACTAAGAATTTATTTTTACCTTGTGTTAACATTCCTCTTATGCTAAAATTCAATTTTTACCTTCTTTCTTTTTCTAATTTATTTTATCTCTCTTAAAAGAAAGGAACAAAAATCTTCCTCCATTAAATCACTACCATCCCACTTTTAACCATGTTATGTCTTCTCGTGTCTAATTTGGCTATGTTGATAAATCACAGATGTAGAGAGTCTCACGCTTAAGTGAGATATGTTAATATGTCATATGTGATTTAAAGTTCCACATTAGATGTAAGAATATATGATGAAAAATATATAATTAAGATGACTTCGTATACCTAATGCCTTAAAGATTTGGATGAAGATGTGATGTCAAACCTACATGCATGACTGATCTTAACCTAATGCGATTATCCAACCCGATTTAACCTTAGAAAGTCCCAACATTATGATGAACTACTTTTTTCTAAAATTTAGTTTTTTAGATGTCATTCGTTTTGATGTTACATTTGTGTGTTGTTCTTAGCCTCATGTGAACTTTTTGGTATTAGCTCTCTAGTTTCAAGAAGAAGGAGTCTTATTAATCCGTAGATCAATCGTGTGCTAAGTAAAGCCTAGCCAAAAAAAGTTTCACCTCTAAATCAAACTCAAGTTCTCTTGAATGACTCATCCTTTGGTTCAACTCGTTAACCACTTGAGTCTAATCACTTGGTTTCTTAGCCTAATGTGAAAATCCAACCTAGTCTAATCTTCCCCTGAAATCCCAACATTATGATGAACTATTTTATTAGTGTTTAGATGTTATTTTCTTAATTTTTTTATCTTAAAATTTCCTTTTTGGATGTCATCCCCTTTCATGCAACTTTTTGTTTATTCAACCTCTACTATTTCAATCTTCTACACATTTGGTCTTTGGTTGAATGTGGCAATAAAAAATACTGATGTGTTACATTAAGTGTGAAGGCGAGAAAAAAACACAAGAAGAAGGGGTTGAATTGTGCACGCTTTTTATGGTTTTCTTTTTCTTTAAGTTTAACAGCTTGATCAGAATCTGAGGTACACATATTCTGATGTAGAGTCTAAATGCAGCGGATAAAGAACACAAGACAAAGATAAAGATATATATATATATATATATATATATATATATATATATATATATAGAGAGAGAGAGAGAGAGAGAGAGAGCAGACACACAAGAATTTTATACTGGTTCCTCCTACAATCCAAGAGTAGTCTAGTCCCCTTGCAATTCCAAGGGATTTCACTATAATCACACATGATTACAAATGGCACAAATAGAGGCTTTGACTTCATTTGTAAAACTTATGAAGAGAAGCTCAAGTTTCTTTGTCAAGAGCTACAAGAAAAGTGTAATGGAAAATCTTTAAGTAAACATGAAATTGCTCTTGAAGACTTCATTATATCTAGTATTGACAGAAGCAAAATGGCTTCTATGATTTACAGCATTTACAGAAACGATGGTAAAGGGATTGGATTTTCAAAAGGAAAACCTAATGAAATCAGTCTCAAAGCATGTTGTGAATGTATCAAGGAAGGGTTGAAAACCTTCTTTGTACCTGAAGGTGTGCTAAGTTTGAAACTGTTGTTCAGTCAGAACCTGAAGCTTCCAACTCTAAGGCTAAGATCATTTCAAATCCAAAGAACTCTAAGCTCAAGGCCATGACAAACTCTGATTCTAAAACTTCAAAGGTCAATATTCTGAAGAGATCAAAACCTGTTCCTCAAATTCCGTTGAAACCAAAGTCTGGTATCTTGAAGTCTAAGTTTTAGAAGAACAAAACAGTTGTTGCTTCTTGGGAATCAAAACCAAAAGGTGTTAAACCTAAGGTATTGGTTAACTAGAAGCAATCAAACCTACAACACAAGGTACAAGAAGTGAAGAGTAAAAGTTCTACTACTAACCTCAAAGGACCCATAAAGCAATGGATACCTAAATCTGAAATTGTCAATACTGTAGATATGCCTAAGAGCAAAGGAAAAGCAAAAATCATGGTACCAAGACAGTGGTTTCTCAAGACATATGACAGGAGAGAACTCTATGTTCCTCACCCTCACAATGAAAGAAGGAGGAAATGTGAAGTTTGGAGGCAACCAATCTGGCAAGATCATTGGTATAGGAACTATTGGTAACTCCACTATCTTTATTAATAATGTGTGGTTGATAGATGGTCTTGAACATAACCTATTGAGTATTAGTCAGTTTTGTGACAATGGTTATGATGTGATGTTTGGTAAGACCAACTGCACAGTAATCAACAAGGATGACAACTCCATTGTATTCAAAGGAAAGAGGATAGTAAATGTCTATAAAATAAACTTCTCTAAATTGGTTGATCAGAAGGTAATTTGTCTTCTATCAGTGAATGATAAGAAATGGGTGTGGCACAGAAGGTTGGGACATGCTAACTGGAGATTAATCTCTAAGCTTAGTAAGTTACAACTTGTTAAAGGCCTACTTAACATTGACTATCATTCAGATGCACTTTGTGGTGCATGCCAGAAAGGGAAGATTGTGAAATCATCGTTTAAAACAAAAGACATTGTCTCAACCTCCAGACCCTTAGAATTACTTCATATTGATTTATTTGGACCAGTTAACACTACATCCTTATATGGATTAGTCATTGTTGATGATTATAGCATATGAACTTGGGTTAAATTCCTGAGAAGTAAGGATAATGCTTATGATGTATTCAGTAACTTCTACACTCAAATACAGTCTGAAAAAGAAATGAAGATTCTAAAAGTAAGAAGTGGTCATGGTGGAGAATTTGAAAATGAGCCATTTGAAGCTTTTTGTGAAAAACATGGAATTATCCATGAATTCTCTTCTCCTAGAACTCCACAGCAAAATGGGGTTGTAGAGAGAGAAAGAATAAAACTTTACAAGAAATGGCAAGAACCATGATTCGCTATAACCAAAATAGAAGCAGTGAATACATATTATGTCCAAAATAGAATCTATATTAGACCTATCTTGGAGAAAACAACATATGAACTCTTCAAGGGAAGAAGACCCAATATCTCTTACTTTCATCAATTTGGATGTACCTGTTACATTCTAAATAACAAGCTTTACCTAAAGAAATTTGATGCCAAGGCCCAAAGAGGAATCTTTTTAGGTTACTCTAAAAGGTCAAAGGCATACAAAGTGTATAATTCAGAGACACTATGTGTTGAAGAATCAATGAACGTTAAATTTGATGACAAAGAGCCTGGAAATGAAACTCCAGACAAAGATGAAAGTGTTGCAGATATACAAGTGTCTGAAGATACTTCAGAACCTGATCAGACTTCTGAATATGAAGAAATTTCAGAAGCTGAAATCACACCAGAAGCTCAAGATGAAGTAGCTTCTGATGAAGCTCAAGATGGTTCTCAGGAAGCTATACAATCCAAGAACACATTTAAGTACAAGTCATCACATCCTGAGGATCAAATCATTGGAAACAAAGAAATTCCTAGAAGAACAAGATCATATTTCAGACAAGAAGAGTCTATGATAGGATTGTTATCAGTGATAGAACCTACTACAGTTGATGAAGCACTATCAGATGATGGATGGATACTAGCTATGCAAGAACAGCTCAATCAGTTTCAAAGAAATGATGTGTGGGATCTGGTACCCAAACCTCAGCAGAAGAACATTATTGGAACAAAATGGGTATTCAGAAACAAGCTAAATGAACAAGGTGAAGTAGTCAG
>Ga0228711_1005171_pt1 | contig 19918 bp, 23 predicted proteins | sample MedpolnodulmetaG_2_FD_177996 | JGI IMG/M metagenome (GOLD analysis project Ga0228711, IMG submission 177996) | Root nodule microbial communities from Medicago polymorpha collected in Santa Monica, California, United States - brown nodules | ecosystem: Host-associated > Plants > Roots > Nodule... | reverse complement strand
AAAAAAAAATCAAGTCTCCTACGGTAGGAGACCTAAAGAGGTCTCCCACCGTAGCCTTTGCCATTATGTATACTATTCATATAATATATTTTTTGGTGGGTCATGGCGGGTCTAATAATATAGGTATTCATTAGTTATATGGAGAATTTGTATGCACAGAATTCAGACAATTGCTTTCCTCATAGCCAATTAATACTTCCTAAAATTACGTAGAATTTATCTAAATGACGCTAGAGGTAGTCAACTACCGTTGAGCAACGGTAACAGTTAAGTACCGCTAACTAACTACTGCTGCAACTTTTCCCCTAAAATTTGTACAACCCACACCACCCTATGATAGATAATTGTTCAGGAAAACTAGATCTAAGCTGCACGGAAGATAAACAACAAAGAAGAAAATAATAAACTGCATTCAATATTCTTCATATTCAATCATTGGCATACAATGACCTTTATATAGCTAGGTTAAGCTGATGCCTCTTAATGGGCTTGGGCCTTACAAACAATGCTAAAAGATAGAACTAATAAACCAAGCAATAAGTTGTTAGCCGCGCCCCTCCTAATAGCGGTAAAAACTTTTCAACCATCCTGGTGTTTTACTCTCTCTCTTAGATTTACCACACTTGTGAATTTGGTTGCTATCGTTACCATCCGCTCCAAAAGGAACCTTGTCCTCAAGGTTTAGCTTGTCAGGGGGCAGAGAACGATTGGTGTGTGAGCTTTGAGAAGGATGAGGTGTGTGTGGTGCACGCGGGAGGTGGGAGGTGGGGACTGATGGTAAAGTGTGGTCCAGCTGTTTCCCAAGATTTTTAATGTGCGGTCCAGATGGAGATTTGGGTAAAGGGTGAGGTGAATCTAATGGTAGTGAGCTGTGTGGGGTAGAAGGACATTGGGAAGTGATTACAGAAAATAAAGTGCATGGGTCTTTAGTCACAAGTACATTTCTAGCTTTCAGAGGCATGTGAGGGTTCTGTGTTATCTTTTCTCTATCAAAAGCTGCAGCTGCTTCAATAGTCTCGTTTTCTGTTGTCACCACTTGTTTTTCGTTGTCTCTGAGATCTGTATCTGGAGAGATGGGATCTGTAGGGTTGAGTCCTTCTGGGGTTGGTAGAGGCGTAAAATGCTTGAAGGGGTCATCACCATGATACGACCTAAGCAAGGAAACATGGACGACTGGGTGTATACGAGAGGAAGAAGGTAGCTCCATTTCATAGGCAACTGGACCAATTCTTCTGAGCACCTTAAATGGACCAAAGTTGCATTTGGATAGCTTTTGGTTGGAGGGACGGACAGCCGTTTGTTGACGGTACGACTGGAGCTTCAAGAGGACATATCACCCACAAAAAAGGTAAAATCTCGTCTTTTTTTATTAGCTTGTTCCTCCATCTGTTTTCTAGATTTGGTTAGGTTGTTTTTGAGGAGTTGTAAAATTTCCTGCCGGTTTTGTAGGGAAAGGTCCAGAGAAGGGACTGATGCAGATCCTGGAATGTAGTCTGGCAATGATGGAGGGTTTCTACCATAAAGGGCTTTGAATGGTGGCATTTGAATTGCAGAGTGAACAGTTGTGTTGTGCCAAAATTCGGTGAGGTGAAGGAATTTATACCAGCGACAAGGATGGTCACTGACAAAACATCGAAGGTAGGCTTTAAGGGTTTGATTGACAACTTCGGTTTGGCCGTCGGTCTTTGGGTGGTACGCTGTGCTGTATTTCAGGGTTGTTCCTTGGACTCGAAACAGTTCTTTCCAGAACGTGCTCAGAAACAAAGGGTCTTGGTCAGAGACTATGGAAGAAGGAATGCCATGAAGGCGGCAAATCTCATCAAAGAAACAGGTGGCTATGTCTTCTGTTGTAAATTTAGGGGGAAGTGCGATAAAATGGACGAATTTGGTGAGACGGTCACAAATGACCCAAATGACAGTATGTCCAAAAGAGTTTGGGAGGTGAGTGATAAAGTCCATGGTAAGTTCATCCCAAACCTTGGAAGGTATGGCTAATGGTTGCAGAAGTCCTATTTTCTTTTGAGTTTGGTATTTATTGTGTTGGTAAACTATGCAGTGTTTGACATAGGTTTTGACATCTGAATGCAGACATGGTCAGTAGAAGGAAGCAGCAATGCGTGCTATGGTGGGTTGTATGCAAGAGTGACCGGAGGCAGGGGTGCTGTTGTATTCTTTGACCAGTGCTTGTCTCAGATCTTGGTGAGCAGGTATGAACAATCTATCTTTGTAGTATAATAAACCGTTGGAAAATTTATAGGACTATGCCTCATTGTTTTCTATCAAATGTTGTTTGACCAGCGATATGCCTTAAGTGGCCGAAGCATAGAATTGTTGGAGTTGAGAAATAAGTGTTGGTACCGGCGAGGATGAACTCAGAAGAAGCAAAGTCTCATCAAATGATTTCCGGCTTAAGGCGTCCGCCACTTGGTTAGTCTTCCCTGGTTTGTAACATATTTCAAAATTGAACCCTTGTAACTTGGCAGCCCATTTTTGTTGCTCGGGGGGTTCGAATTTTTTGTAGCATGAGATCTTTGAGACTTTTTTGATCCGTAAATATTTGAAATTGTTGTCCAATCATATATTGACGCCATCTTTTTACTGCTTCAGTGATGGCAAACATTTCACGGACGTACACGGAGGCGGCTTGCATGCGTGGATTCAATTTCCGACTGATAAAGGAGAGAGGATGGCCTTCTTGAGAGAGAACAGCTCCCACAGCAACTGCAGATGCATCAGTTTCTATTACAAAGATTTTAGAGAAATCTGGAAGATGTAATACCGGCATAGAAGTCATATGTTGTTTTAATTGTAAAAATGCTGCACTGGCAGATGTATTCCATTCGAATTTTGAACCCTGAAGTAGATCCGTGAGTGGCGCTGCAATGGAGGCATAGTGACGGACAAACCGTCGATAAAATCCTGTAAGCCCCAAAAACCCGCGCAACGCAGTGAGGGAGCGTGGCTCCGGCCAGTCCAGTATAGCAGAGGTCTTCTCTGGGTCAGGTGCGACGTTGTTGACCGAGATAATATGACCAAGGTAGTTAACGGTATCAACCGCGAAAACACATTTCGAAAGCTTTGCCACAAACTGATGCGCTGATAATAGATCTAAAATCAAGCTTAAATGCAACAGATGGTCAGATAAACATTTGCTATAAATTAAAATATCATCAAAGAAAACCAGCACAAACCGTCGCAAATAAGGTCGTAAGAAATCATTCATAGCTGACTGAAAAGTTGATGGTGCATTTGATAGGCCAAAAGGCATAACCAAAAATTCATAGTGTCCATCAAAAGTGCAGAATGCAGTTTTATGTGTATCTTCTGGTGCAACCCGGATCAGGTGATAACCTGAACGCAAATCTATCTTGGAAAAAATAGAAGCAGCCCCTAACTTGTCTAATAACTCATCAATGGTGGGAAAGGGAAAACGGTCTTTAATAGTAACAGCGTTGAGGGCACGGTAATCGACACAAAATCTCCATGTGCCATCTTTTTTTCGAACGAGGAGAACGGGAAAGGAAAAAGGGCTGGTGCTTGGTATGATGGTACCGTCTTTTAACATGTCATGAATAAGGGTGGTCATAGCGTCCTTTTGGGAGTGAGGATAACGGTAGGGTTTAACGTTAATCGGAGGTGTGTTAGGAAGGAGAGGGATGTGGTGGTCATGTTGACGTGGTGGAGGTAGGCCTTGTGGGAGTTTAAAAACGGTGGGGTATTGTGCTAAAAGGGCAGAGATTTCAGCAGAGCCAGATGGGTTATGTGTGTCGGTTTGGGTTGTAGAGTTTTGTGAGGTGGTTGGAGAATCAAGGGATTGGAATGTAAGGAGGTGTAGTGAAGCGATGGAACCGGTGTGAACATCATGGTAGAGTTGGTGGTAGGAAGCAGGAGTCGGGTTTTGTCGTGGCTCACCCTGGAGAGTTATTGTGGTGTGGTTATGTGTGAAGCTGATGTATGAGATTGAAAAATCGACAGTGATGAGGCCAAGGGTACGAAACCATGACATGCCTAAAACGACATCCGCACCTTCAATTGGGAATAAATAAAATGGAATTTGAAATTGTTGGTGTTGTAGTGTGATGGGAACATTGGGAGAAAAGCCTTGGCAAGCTAAATGGGAGTTGTTGCCAACCATTACCGAAAAGTTTGAAATGGGTTGTGTTGGAATGTTAAGGTGGGAGGCAATTCATGGTTGAAGTATGTTGTGGGTGCTACCGGTGTCTAGGAGGACGGTAACAGTTATGTGCCCAATGTGACCTTTGAATTTAAGGGTTTGAGGTGAAAATTAGCATGTTATGGCATGAGTCGAGAGATGGAAATAGGTGTCAGCGGGGTCAGGGTCAACAGGTTCTGGTGGTGGGTCGGTTTCATCAACCTCCACTGCTGGTTCTATCTCATCGTCAACTAACAAGAGTAGAAAACGTCCACTGGCACACTTATGACCGGCTACAAACTTCTCGTCACAATTATAACAAAGACCGAGTGCTCGACGCTCTTGTAATTGGGATTGGTTAAGCTTTCAAATTGGGAGTTTGGGTGGTGTAGTTGTGGTCTGTTTAGGGTTGGGAGCAGGCAGTGGTGGAGTAGGCTGAGATGTTGGAATTGTTGGTTGTGGTCGTGAATAAGCGGATGTGGTGGGGGTTTGGAAAGGTTTTTGATAGCGAGGTTTTGAATCCTTGATTTTGGATTCGATAAGTTTGGCTAGCCCAATAGCTTGGTGAATGGTTTGTGGGCGCTGAATAGCAAGTTCGTTACGAATCTCCGGTATCAATCCTGAAATAAAGCAGTTGAGGATTGCCTCAGAAGGGAGGCCAATGACACGGTTGCCAAGCTTTTCAAAGTGAGCTTGTTATTCCGAAACAGAACCTTGCTGTCGGAGTTTAAACAACTCTACTTGATGATTAGCGTAGGTGGAGGGACCAAAACGGATTTTAAGGGATTTTATGAAAGAAACCCAATCGAAAAGTTGTTGATTTTGGTACATCCACTTGAGCCAACTAAGAGCTTCACCCTTCATGTAAAATGAGGACATAAACATACGGTGCTCGAGCGGAATTTGATAAAAGGTAAAGAATTGCCCGGCTTGGAAAAGCCACTCCAATGGATTAGTGCCATCAAAGGTGGAAAGTTCAAGCTTAGGGTTACAGATAGGTGTTGGGTGTGTTGACTGTGAGTGGTGAGGGGTCGAGGGGTACGGAAAAGAGGGAAATGATGGGAACGACGCCGGTTGAAAGGTTGTGTTATGAATGTGGGTGGGTTGTGATAGTGGTTGTTGAGGTATATATGAATCTAAACTCAGGTAGTAAGGTGGTGGTGGTATGGTTGATAACCTTATTGATTGAGTGAATATGGGCATCGAAGTAGATGTGAAAGGGGATGAAAATCCGGTTAAGGGGGTGGTGGTAGGGTGGGGTTGTGAAGAAGATGGCATGGTGGGTATAAGCCGTGAGTATAGTGGGGTGAGTATGGGTGATGAGAATTGAATTTGTAGAGGAGATGATGAAGATCTGAGATGTGAATTTGTAGAGATGGTGGGTTGGGATTGTGATGTCTGTTAAGTGGATAGGGTTACGGGTTTGAAGAGGTCAGTGAGGTAGGTTTTCAATGATTCATGGCGGCCGGCGTGGATTTGGTCTTTGTTGTCAAGTTTGGTTTGCATCAACCGTAGCTGAGATTCAAGGTGTTCGGTCGAGTTCTGGAAACGTTCATCGAGCTGTTGGTTTGAGGTTTGGAATCGTTCATCAATTTGTTGATGAGTGGCTCTGATGGCGTCGTCAATATGGAGATTTGTGGCTTGGATTGCTTCATCAAAATCTTTGGTTGGTGGATTGCTGAGTTTGGGAGGCATTGGGGTTCAAGTAATGAAAGCACCAATGATAGATAATTGTTTAGGAAAACTAGATCTAAGCTGCAAGGAAGATAAACAACAAAGAAAATAATAAACTGCATTCAATATTTTTCATATTCAATCATTGGCATACAGTGACCTTTATATAGCTAGGTTAAGTTGATGCCTCTTAATGGGCTTGGACCTTACAAACAATGATAAAAGATAGAACTAATAAACCAAGCAATAAGTTGTTAGCTGCTCCCCTCCTAATAGCGGTAAAAACTTTTCAACCATCCTAGTGTTTTACTCTCTCTCTTAGATTTACCACACTTGTGAATTTGGTTGCCATCACCCTACCTCCTATTCATTCATCACCTTACATCACCCCCAAAAAATTCCCAATTTCAAAAAAATTTCCCCAAATCTAGGTTTCAAATCATTGTAGAAGGATTGATAGAAGGTTCTTACACATATTTGACGTCAAGAAATAGGTATTGCATCTTTAAATTCATTTTCATTGAATGTACAAGATTAGCTTTGATCATTGTATATTCATTTTTATAGGCATATGTAATATGTCGTTGTATACTATTAACATCGATGTTGTGAGTTTATTCGCAAATTCATCCATAATTCATTTTGTTTTTAGCGACTTGAATTTGTACTGTATTGATGTAATTTGAGTGAATGAATATCGTTTGTTGTTGTCAATAAAAAAATTGACGGAAAACCACCCCTCATAATGAAGAAAATGGACGAGAAAACTAGTAGTGACTTATTAGAACTATCTGATTTCTCCCTACTTAGAAATATCTTCTTCCCTCGAAAAATGTCTTCCTTCTTAAACTATGAATGATATTTGATTAATTTATGAAATCCTCCCAACGTTCTTCAAATGTAAAGGGACATTCTCATAAAAAAAAATAAAAAAAATGTAAGAGGACATTAGATCCACCCGTCCATTTTTAATACTTGTACCTTTCTTTGTCGATTTATTTATATTCATCAATCATTGCAATTGTGAAGCCCAACTTTTCATCATGAATCTTAATAGTCACTACTCACTACAATTAGCATGAAAGATCAGTATCATATAACGCTATTTCCTTTTTCTTTGGTACAAAAGCCAAAAGAACGACCAATATTCGTTCTTCTAATAATCGAATGCTTGTTGTTTTTTTATTTACAAGAATTGATTGGTTGTTAAATAATGATTATTTTTAAAATATACTAATACATGTACCTGATCTGAGGAAAAGGACAGAATGATAGAATCTTAAGAAACCTACAACGAAACCGAATATCTAACTAACTTAAAAAAAATATAATTTTTTGAATAATTTATTTTCCTCTTCATTTGAGACAAAAAGAATAGTGAGAAAGAGGGGATGAAGAGAGAGAGTCGGAATATGATATGAGTATGAGAAACATAGAGAATCTTCCTAAAAGTTGTCTTAAAATGGTTTTACAAATATTATTTTTAAGGAAAAGAAATTATATTTGTACAATCATTTCGAATGGTTAATTCAAAAGGGTGATAGTAAAACGTCCAGAAATGGTGAAAAGGGTGGACCGGCCCGCAAGTTAATCTTATATAAAAATAAAAATTATTATACTAATTTCCCTTATAAAAAATAATTTTTTTGTGGGGTGGGTCATGACCCACTCATGCCCTAAAAGGTCTCTGTCATTAGTTGTATTAGATCTGTGGTAAGACTAAACGTGATAGAATTAGAAATGATAACATTAGTGAGAAAGTTCGGGTGCACTTATAGTAGAAAAGATGGTAGAAACTATAATTAGGTGGTTATTATAACAAGGAGAGTAGATCAGATGAAGGAGAATCAAATATAGGTAGACCTAGAAGAACTATTAGAAAAACTATCTTATTTATAACTATCTAATTTATATAACTGATATCACTTAGTAGGATATAATTTGATTCCTGTTGTACTATAACAATCAAGTGAATTGAACTTTTTGTATTCACCATTTGTGAAATGTTCTCCATGTGTTTTTTTTTTTTTTATTTTTAATTTGTGATATTTACTTATCCTGTGCTAGCATTTCTGCACATTATTGTAATTTGTTTTTGCTCTCACAGCTTTCTTCTATATGAAGTAATTATGTTTGAGATCCACTTGAACACTAAGTGTGGACATATATTTTTGTTAAAATTTGATATACATAATATAGGCATGACAATGGGGCGGGGTGGGGACGGGTTTTACCTTCCCCGTCCCCATACCCGATTATACTTACCTGTTACCCTACTCATATTCAACGGGGATGAGAAATTGAATCTCATCCCCGTCCCCGATGGGTTCGGGTATCCCCGCCCCATCCCCGCATCGAATAATTATTTTTAATAAAAAATATAAGTTTTTTTGCATCTCCAAGAGCAACGTTGTAATATATTATCCAACGATATGCTCACTTTAACATTTGCTAGATAGAATGATTTAGTTGATCCTTTAAATATCAATGGTAGTTTTTATTAGCATGACAGTTATCAAACAAAATAACATGACATATCAACATAAAGTAATTTTTTACATTTGAGACGGGTATGGGTTCGGGGTGGGTACCTATATACCTGTTACCCGTCCCATACCCGTGTTTAGGGATGGCAAAGCAGGCCGGCCCGCCCCGTCTAAGTCCGCTAAAAACGAGACGAGACGAACCGAGTCAAATTTAATGACCGAGCCTAAAATCCCGTTTAGTGGCCGGCCCGCCAAACAAAAAAAATTAATGTTTTTTTACAACTTAATTGTTACAAAAAAATGTTGCTTTTATCATAAAAATATATAAAAGAATGGGTAGGAAATAAATTTGTGAAAAACAAGATAATTAACAAATTGTCGAATTCAACATTATAGTTAATAGCAAAATAAGGCAAATGCGCAACATAAAATAAATCCAACAACCAAATAAAATCCAAAAGGATAAAATAAGTCTCAAAATAAATAAACTCAACAACCATGATAAAGCTAAAAGCACAAAATAAGTCCCAAAATAAATCCAAGAACAAAAATAAATCCAAAAGCATAAATAAGTCTCAAAATAAACTAAACAACCAAGATAAATCCAAAAACATAAAATAAGTCTCAAAATAATCGCAACAACAATATAATTCTTCTACTAAGTCAATCAACTCCAAGTCAATCATCATCTGAGTTATGAATATATGGTGCTCCTCCTCCTCCTCCTGTTGTCGTCGTAACATAATTGTTTCCAACGAGTTAAGCAGGCCGGCCCGCCCCCGCCTCGTGCCCGCCCCGTTTTTCGACCAGGTGAGACGAGCCTAGTCAACTATAAAAAGCGAGTTCAAAACCTCGACTTAACCCGTCAAAAATAGCGAGCCAAACGAGTCGGCCCTGCGGGTCAAGTCCGTTTTGCCACCCATACCCGTGTTTTGAAATCGGTAAAACCCATACCCACACCCAAACCCAGTCAAAACGGAGAAAACCTGTCAATTTGGATTTGGTTCGGGCGGGTAACCGCGGGTATGGGTTGTTGCCATGCCTAACAGAATATGATAAAATTTGATAGAATCGATCTCTTTAAAATATTTATAATCTCAATGACCTATTTAAAAGTATTTTAAAGAATCCTTGATTAATTTAGTGGTTTGCTCGAATTCACAAAACTACTTTTTTTTTTGTTACAAAATTTATAGAACTACTACAAACAAGTCTTCCATTTAAATTTATATTTTTTCCTGTCCCATTTTTCATTTTCTTTTTACAAACATGTGTAGCACTTTTGGTCGATATTCAAGCTAAGCTCCTTAAAAATTTAATTAGAGATTAGATATCAACGCATAAAAACATGTTTTTGTTGCGTTTTCTAAAATACATTAGTTCAAAAAAATATCAACTCATATATGAGATCGCAATATTTTTGTAAAACAATAATTGCTCATGTTGAATTTGGAGCCTAACTCAACCTTACAAAACCGGCTTGTAAGGTGAGGATTGCCTCCTCTTTATATACTCTTCTCAAGAGTCTTGTCTATCCGATGTGGGACTTGGGTTTTTCCCAATAGCTCATTTAACATAATGCATGTTTGGATTGCCTTGAGAATGACGAAATCACAATGAATCATCGTCATTTTAGCAGAAGTTATATTTTTAAACTTCAACAAAATTAGAGTGCTACATCATAGTGATTTTACAAAATTCACCACTAACCAAACATACCTAGTCTAGTTTGGAGCTGCTCCAATTGATTTTGGAGGTGTAAAATTGATTTTAATATGTTTGGTTGCGTTTTAGTAGAATTGATTTTGCTTTTAAAATTGATTTTAATTTGATGTTATGATTTGCAATGTTGGAGTTTCAACGTGATTTTTATACCAAAATTTATCATTAAACTCATTTTTACATAAATCTATCATAACATAAACAAATTACATTCAATTCCCTTTTACGTAAAATTAGTTTTTGTCATTGTAATAATATCAAACATGCTTGTGTCTACAAAACCGTCAAACAATATTTGATCAAACTTAATGCATCCGATCTCAACTTTCTTTGATCAAATTTTGCTTCTAATTTGAAACGGTTGGAGTGTATAAATATATGGGATGTATCAAATGAGATAGAACTTTACAATAAGATGAGAGCATTAAATTAGGACCATAGGATCAGACTGAACGGTGGACATGATTTTTGACTAGATGTGGCGTGTGACTACCAGATTATCTTTCTTTTTTCAGGTTTATGGTTCGCGTTTCTTCGTATGTAATTTTCTCACTTCCCTTAAAGTTTCTTCCTTTTAACCTAAAATTTTTCTTTCATTCAAGTCAATCGGTGTGGAATGAGAACTACAATAGTTGTATGTTTTTTGAGGTCCATATTAGACGTGCCCTAGAAGACTAGATAATTTTTCATTTTAGGGTCAAAATAGAATTTTTTTTGATAAAATGATTTTTCTAAAAATCCTAAACAAACACTTAAAAATGAAAAAAGTGATTTTTTTAAAGAAAAAGATAGATTTTTTTTGAAAAAAATCTGAAACAAACGGGCCCTAGATCCTCCAAAATTGTTAGCCAAGAAAACAACTACAAAGAGACCGAGTTATCCTCATTCAGTCACAGAGCCATTGTAACAGCCAAAATTTTGTGGTACAGACAATGACTTCAACTGTGAAGACAAATAGGATCTGTCTAAAGTGTTAGCTTCATAATCCAAAAAACTCGAAGAAAGTGACTGTCTTTTACTCTTTAACTGTTTGCAATAAGTATGAAAGTCTATATTCCTTTCCTTAAATCAAGGCTTTACAGCTCACAAACATCCTTTCCTATAATATATAATATAAAGCACATAAAACTTGAGAAATTAAGAAATATAGACTTGAAAACAGTTAAAAAAATATAAGTATGAAACTCCATAAAACCGCTTGTGGGTGTTGAGAATTGAAACCTAACAAGCACTTAACTTGAAAATTAATTAATTGAATTTGTTTCATGAATTAAACTATAGTTGTAAATGAGTCCAGATCCTCTCCATTTGGAGAAGAAATGGCAATCACAATTTGAGTTTGTAAATTGAGAGGATCTGGACTCGTTGGAAATTGAGTTTGTTAACGAAATTAACTGAACTTTATTATTACTAGCGGAAAGACGGGCACTATCGTGCCCGTTTGTCCGCTCTTTCTATTGCGTTAATTCATGTGATTATTTTATTATGTTTATTTATATAATTTTGATTAAAATTTTTAAGCTTTTAAATATTAATGAAAATTATTGATATATTGATTTATAAACAAAATATTGTCAACCCATATAACAATTATTTATGAACTCAACATATTTTAGTTTCGCATATAAAATAAAGATAAAATAATGATCTTTTATTGTTTATTCTGATACTGAGTAGTAACATCATAACATAAATGTATAAATGAAATGTTATGTAAAAGAAACATTGTTATGACTGCGATAAAATAATATGTTTAAAAACTACATTTTTCGTAAAGTCATCATCTTCTCCTTCTATTTTCCCTTCTTTAATGAGAACTTTTGTTGAATTTTGAGAAACTCATCTTGATAAAGCTATGTATAATTGATCATGGCTGAAAACATGCCCTGAAAGATAGATTTCGACATTGGGAACGGTCTACCCTTTAACATTAATTTTTCTCACATTTGTTACTAATCTTTTTTCAGAGGATTTAAAGTTCAATCTTTAACATTATATTTTGCTCACGTTTGTTACTAATATTTTTTTTCTGAGGATTTAAAGTTCAATCTTTAACATTATTTTTTGTTCACGTTTGTTACTAATCTTTTATTGTTTGCTCCGTATTGCAGGCAATTCCATCGTATGTAATGAGTATTTTCTTGCTGCCCACTTCTATTATTTCGACCATAGAGAAGATGATGAATTCATTTTGGTGGAACCATGGTGGGTCGAATGGTCGGGGTATTCATTAGCTCTCTTGGGAGAAGTTGTCTATGCATAAAACGCATGGCGGTATGGGCTTTAAGGACCTGACTGCTTTTAACTTGGCTATGCTCGGCAAACAGGCATGGAAGTTTATATCAGAACCTCATTCATTGGTTTCTCGCATCTTCAAGGCCCGCTATTTCCCTAACAATAACTTTATGCCTGCTTCTTTGGGACACAACCCAAGTTACGTTTGGCGAAGTATTTTAAAAGCGTGTTTCATTGTTCGAGGAGGTGCTCAGTGGCGTATCGGGTCAGGTGCTTCCATCCCCATTATTAACGAACCTTGGATGGTTAACGGAGTTTGCCTTGATTCCAATACTCCAAATGCGCATCTGCTACAGAACTTCTCGGTCAACAGTCTTATGCATCCTAATTCTAAGACTTGGAATGAGGAATTAATTTATCAAGTTGTTGATACCACTACAACAGCCTCTATTCTTAGAACTCCATTGTTTGATCAAGTGGAGGAAGATAAGCTAGTTTGGAAAGCCGAGAGGACTGGTTTGTATTCAGTTAAGAGTGCGTATCGGCTTTGTGTGAAAGATTTGGTGGATAGCTCTCACCTTCGACAAACTGGAGCCTGGTCTAATATTTGGCGTTTAAAAGTACCTCCGAAAGTCAAAAATCTCGTATGGCGCATGTGTCGCGGCTGTTTGCCTACGCGCGTCCGTCTTCAAGATAAAGGTGTCAATTGTCCTACTGATTGTGTGATGTGTGAAGGACCTTCGGAGGATTTGCAACATACATTTTTTTACTGTACTTTTGCACAGCAGATTTGGCTTCGGTCCGGACTTAGAGGAGATGTGCAACACGCCTGTGACACTCATAACAGTGCTGGTGCTGCTATTTTTTCCTTATTGCAGGTGTTGTCGTGTGTTGAAAGCCAACAGTTTGCAGCTCTACTTTGGAGCTTGTGGAAGCACAGAAATTTGCGGCTTTGGCAGGGTGCGACAGAAACAACAGCGCAAGTGATCAACAGAGCTCGTCATCTCATAGAGGATTGGTTGCTAACGTTCCCTCAGTTGCGGTTCATAGCAGTAGCTCGGCTATGCATACAACAGCTGCAAATACCACTAATTCGGCTGTTAGTTTCTTGGGGCAGCAGCATCAGAATCTGCCTCCTATCTCTTGGCAGGGACCTTCCCGTGGTAGAGTGAAATGCAATGTTGACGCTTCCTTCTCGGATGTTTTAAACAGAACATGTATAGGTTTGTGTATCCGTGACGAGGATGGAGTTTTCATTCTAACTAAATCTATACCGGTCTCGTTTCTACACTCTGTTAATGTTGGTGAGGCTTTAGGCCTTTATTATGCTTTGGAATGGTTAAGCAACATGAGATTTGACAATGTTGATTTTGCTTTGGATTCCAAAATTACCGTGGATGCCTTCAACCACCCTCGTCCAGATGTTACTGAATTTGGTCTCATCATCTCCGCTTGTAGAAGTTTGTCTAGTTCAAAGTTCACAAACTCTAAGGTTGAGTTTACTCGGCGACAGGCAAATGAGGTAGCTCACACCCTTGCCGGGGCTGCCACATTATTAGCTAGTCCCACCACTTATTCTATTGTACCTCGTTGTATTGAACATTTGATTATTAATGAAATGCTATGAGCACACTTTTCTCAACAAAAAAAAAAAATCCAATCTTTAACATTATGTTTTACTCACGTTTGTTACTAATATTTTTTTTAGAGGATTTCTTCAAAAAAATAAAAAATTAGAGGATTTAAAGTCCAATCTTTTACATTATTTTTTGCTCACGTTTGTTACTAATCTTTTTTTTAGAGGATTTATAGTCCAATCATTAACAATATTTTTTGCTCACATTTATTACTAATCTTTTTTTAGAGGATTTAATTTCAATCTTAAACAATATTTTTTTCTCACGTTTGTTACTAATCTTTTTTTTTAGTAGATTTAAAGTCTAATATTTAACATTATTTTTTACTCACGTTTGTAACTAATCTGTTTTTTAGAGGATTCAAAGTCCAATCTTTACCATTATTTTGTGCTTATGTTTGTTACAATTGATCAAAGGTTAAGTAAGAGTAACTTATATTAATAAAATAATAAGGAAATACTGTTTTTTGTGGAAGGGATATGAAAATACTTGGCAATCTTTGTCGGTTGTATTGAGAGGAACAACACAGATGTACAACATAAAACCGGCTGATAAAACAGTAACATGAGTTTTTGTTTTGTGTTAGTTTTTTTGTGAGTTTGATCTTTGGTTAACAGATGTAAAAGAGGGTTAACGGGGACGATTAGTGATATGGATTACTAATCCACGTGTTATTTTATAATTGGCTATTTGTATTTAAAATTAATGGTATTTTTTGAAAGAAAAGTTCAATCCAAAAGTGTGCTAAAAGGGGTAGTTTACTTTATATATAGTATAGATATAGTATAGATGATAAACTAATTGAATTTAAATTATATATAGTTCGATTTGTTTAGTTTTATCTCAAGTATATAGATATATATATAATACTTAACAAATATATTTTATTTTTAAATTTATATGATCGTTTTTGAATACTTAAATAATTTAAGTTGGTTAGCTCCCCTAAAAAAATTAAGTTGAGTTGGCTAATTTTTAAACTTTTCGCTAAGACGACAATATAAGCAAATCACGCAGCTCGTCTTTTATGTGTTGATTATCTTTTGCCGAAGATTATATGTTTTTTTAAGGAGCATAATTATTATTATTTTTTAACAAATCAAAATGAGATATAATAAATTGCGGTGATTCCTCCCGCACAAGACGTGTAAAAGGAAAAACACCCTAAAATATTTACAAAGTTAAGGTGCTAAAATTGAGAGAGCACCATCCAAGAGGCAAAATAAATTACACGTGAACAACTATACAAAGAAACAGATGTTTCCACCAGTCATGGTAACTATAACTGAAGGGCACCTGTTTAGACTTCAACCATAATAATGAATTTAACTTAACCTTTTCAATGAGAGTAACAGGAGTAGAGACCGTATTTTGGAAGACACGGTTGTTCATTTCCTTCCATATCGCCCAAACAGTAGAAAATCAAATTATCCTTAGGAATAAATGAATAAATCTTGCAATGCCCGACATCTTAGTAAACTGAATAAAATGATGTTCAAGCTCACCAGAAAGAACCGAAGATATACCTAACCAATTCCACACATTGGACAAAAGCGCACCAAAGGTTTCGCAATGTAGAAAAGGATGGTTAGCTGTTTCGGAGTTACCACACCCAGCTGCACACACCGTGTCACTTGAAGGAAGAATGCCCCGGCGAGACAAGTTGTCTTTAGTAGGAATTGTGTTACGAAGGAGGCGTCACACAAACAAAGACATCTTTGAAGGGATATGTTTATGCCATACATCGTCTACAAGAGTCCTATCCAAAGTTTCACCGGAATAAGTAATAAACCGATAGGATCCGCACACCGAATAGCCATGAACAAGATCTAACAGCCACCTCCAAGTTCATGAACATTTTCCTGCAGGGGCTTTGAAAAAGGAAAGAAAGTAAACCGGAAGAGAGGACATGACAGACTTCAGCAGAACCAGACGACCACCAAATGAAAGAAACTTACTATTCCACGACGATAGGCGAGCCACAATACGATCAACAATAGGTTTCCAAAACCTCAGTTTCCTAGAATCTCCGTCAATAGGAAGTCCCAAGTAAACAAACGGGATGGTCCCTCTTCGAAAATTCATCACCAACACCGCCTTCGACAACCAGAATTCAGATATATTTACACCTGTCAACATACTTTTGTGAAAATTCACCTTTAGGACCGACACCTCCTCAAACAAAAGCAACATTTCCCTCATAGAACGCACATTCAACCAACTCTTTTCACCAATGATTAGAGTGTCGTCTGCAAACTGAAGGTGAGTTAACCGAACCTCACCAACTCGGCCTACTCCATAACCATGAAACAAATGTACCCCCATAACAGTATTCATTAGCACATTAAACCCTTCGGCATCCAACAAAAATAAAAATGGTGATAAAGGATCCCCTTGACGAAGACCCTGCTCAATAGGAAACTCTTCCGTCGGACACCCATTTACAAGAACCGACGTCGTTGTCGTCCCAACACATTCAGATATCCACTTCCGGCAAATGGTTGGGAAATTCATGTTTACCATCACCGAATCAAGATATTTTAAATCCATCGAGTCGTAAGCCTTTTCAAAATCAACTTTGAACATAAGAAGTTCTTTATTCATGCGCCTTGCTTCATCTACTTCTTCATTGCCTATCAGAATTCCATCTAAAATTTGCTTCCCTTTAACAAAAGCTGATTCAGAGTCTGAAACCACACTACCAATTACATTGCGCAGTCTGTTAGCTAAAACCTTCGCTAACACCTTGTACATGCACCCCACCAGAGAAATAGGTCGGAAATCATTGAACCGTTGGGGACTATTCACCTTTGGAATCAAAGCGATAAAAGTAGAATTTAACCCCTTTGTTAGTTTCCTGTTACGATGAAATTCCACCAAAAATCTCATAAAATCATCCTTTAATAATTCCCAAAAAAATTTGATGAACCCAAAACTGATGTCATCCAGTCTCGGGCTTTTAAAATTGTCACAGTCCAAGACCTTCTGCTTCACTTCATTTAAAGAAAACGATTTTGTTAAATTACCCGCTTTAGCATAAGATAGTTTGCGAAAGTGAAGACCATCCACACCTGGCCGATCAACCCCAAGGGATTTGAAGTGAGTAGAATAATGACCAAAGACCGCCGCTCGAATATTTTGAACCCCTTCGACACTCACACCATCGACAGACACCAAATTAATAGCATTATGGCACCGACGATTAGACATAAAACCATGAATTTTTTTTGAATTTGCATCTCCTTCCTATAACCAATTCATTCTCGATTTTTGCCAATTAATATTGTTTTGAACCCGAGCCATAGAATGTAGATTAACAGATAAATCATGAAGCTCCTCCACCTCAACATCTTGGAGCGCAGGCACCTATGCTTTTGAACCTAAATGAGAAATTTGATTTTTAACCTCTGTGATCTTGCCATCCAAATTCTAAGAGTGTTGTTGATGTCACTCCTTTAAACTAGATTTCATTATTTTCAGCTTCTATTTCAACACAAAACCGCCCCATCCGTGAAAATTGAAAGAGCCCCATTTTTTACGAACAAAGTCATCATAACCGTGATAATCATCCCAACACTTAAGCATACGGAGCGCACGAGGACCCCAATTAGCATCGTCAACATGTAACATTAAAGGAACGTGATCAGAAAGGCCCCGTTTATATGAACTTGAATACAATTTGGCCACGCCTCGCACTACTTCTCATACAACAAAAACCAGTCCAGACTACTCATAGAAACACCATCGCCTCGATACCAGGTAAACAACCGACCACAAATTGGCAAATCAATCAGAAAACTATCATCTATGAATTTATTAAACATGTCCGCATCCACCTGCCTGAAAACTGTCCCCCTACCTTTCTTCCCATCTAAACTTCGAACAGAGTTAAAATCCCCGCACACACACAGACACAAGTCATTATTATTAAGTACAAGAGGAGTCAAAAACTCCCACAACACCCTTTTAGCCACCAAGTCACATGGCGCATACACTTTAAAGATAACAAATTCTTCAACAGTTAGAATAACCTTGCCCTTAATTACTAGTGCATGGCCAAAACTCATGGAGGACCAAACATCAATACGAGAACTATCTCACACGGTAATCAGACCACCAGAAACCCCCAACGACGGTTGTAAGAATAGCCGCAATGATCATCTCCCCAAATCGATTTAATCAACAAATCATCAACCACATTCAACTTAGACTCTTGAGTACACAACACGAATGGATGCTTCTCATTAACTAACCGACAAACCTCCACCTTCTTCTCACCGCATCCTAACCCCCTCGCATTATAAGACATAACCTTCTTTGAAACCACCCTCCAACCCTACCCCCACCGATCCCACCAACATCAACACCCTTCACCATCACCCCCACTCCCCCTACTACCCCACACACCACCTCACCACCTCCGGCTTCTCGCCATTCTCTTCTCCCCTCCCTCGTTAACAAATTAAAACTATTCATTGTATCACATTTATACTTCACCCCAACTACCTTACCAATGTCCCTAACATCATCCTCCACCAACTCTGATAAAAATATTTTTTTTTAAAATGCCAAAAATCAATATAAAGTATCTTTCAAAAAAAACCAATCAATATAAAGTAATAAAGTAATAAACTTTCAACCAAATGTGCTAAGATTATGAAAATACAAAGTTAACTACAAAATAGGCACCAAAACATTAGTGTCACCAAAAAAAGTAATGGCTCAATTTCCTTATAAATATCTGAGTGAATGGGTATACCATTAGTAGTAGTTATGTGTGAAACCATTTACTTCCTCTTTAATTCATGATCAGCCCAATAAATATTTGGAGCATAATGACAATTAATTTTATAAAAAAAAATAAGATTTAAAAAATCTTTGTTAAAAATATAGCAAAGTTTGGTTTTAGCCCTTAAAAAATATAAATTAATGTAGATTAGGATTAAGATAATTTTTTTATTTTGGTTAAATAAGTTTTTCGTTCCTAAACATATATCAAAGTTTTAGTTCTTAACAAATAAAATGGGATGTTTTCATTTTGTTTTTGGTCCCTAATGACCAACTTATGTTCATATTAATGTCAATATTTTCATCTCTTATGTTCAACCCTTATATGCCCATATTATTATGTTCAAGAAATGTCAAAAACATGTCAAAATTATATCCCATTAAAGATCAAAAACAAAATGAAATATCTTGTGAAGATAAAAACATCTCATTTTATACTATAATCAAATTTGATATATTTTTTTGAAAAAGCTAAAAATATATTGTTGGGTATTTGTATTGGCTGCATTGTTGTTAAACAAATATCCTTGTATGTGTTGTTGGAACCAATGTTCCAACATGTAGTTAGGCATCTCTGCAAGATGTTGGACACGATGTTCCAACATCCTAGCACGGTTCAGTGTGCCTGGGTTCATGCCTATTTGTACGCGCACCCTTTATTGTTTAAGGAAACAATATTTCCTTATCTTATTGACCAAACAACGCGCATATCTTTATAGAATCAACTGTGGAATATTCCTAAAGTAGTATTTATATTTTAGGAAATATTTGTTATTGTTTTGGACGATCCTAAAGATGTTCCGACATTTTAGGACTTTCCATATTTGTTTATGATTTCTATTTTGCAGATTAGCTAAACTAATATGCTTTGTTCTGAAGCCCAGCTAAGTATTTGGCCCAAGCTGCTTCAGTATATAAACAAGACTTCAAAACCTAATTGATCATTCAAGCCGTCATTCTAAAAAGCTTAGATTTTTAGAAGTTTGAGTCTACATGTGCTCTACTCTTGTATCATGTTGATGCAAGTTTAGAACCTATATTGTGAGCCTTTCTTGTATCGTTTGTGATACATGTTTAGGACTATGTGTTGAGTTTGATACTCTTGTGTACTACACCGAAGTTGTGAAACAAGGTGCTAGTTGTTTGTTTGAAGGTAACTTCATCTTTGTGTTTGTGTTTAGGTCTGATAGGTCACAGGGGCTGTGACTGACCATAGGATAGTG